>Ga0247844_1003528_pt1 | contig 22708 bp, 23 predicted proteins | sample LaCtaG_FD_192421 | JGI IMG/M metagenome (GOLD analysis project Ga0247844, IMG submission 192421) | Freshwater microbial communities from meromictic Lake La Cruz, Castile-La Mancha, Spain - LaCruzMarch201714.5m_1 | ecosystem: Environmental > Aquatic > Freshwater > Lake | place: Spain: Castile-La... | reverse complement strand
TAAAACTCATGATGAGAATGCGAGACTGCGGTACCAGGTCTGCAACGGCCGCGTGAACCGGGTTGGAGTGGTCACAGCGTATTCCCAAAGGCACGTCTTCGGGAAAAATCTCATCGCGGCTGTCAATCCACGTGACATCCATGGGCAAGGCCGATAAAACTTTTGCCAACGCAGTTCCCACATGGCCGCCGCCAAACAAGGCAACAGGAAACTTCTTGTCTTCTAATCGCGGTGCCAGCGCCAAGGCGTCAGCGGCACTCACACACTCAAAGCGCAACTCCACTTCCCCGCCACAACACTGGCCCAAACTCGGCCCTAGGGAAAACCGCCGAATTTCTATGCCACCGGGCTCATGGGCCATCGCGCGGGCGTGGGTGATAGCATCGAGTTCCAGCCGGCCTCCGCCAATCGTGGCCACCAAACTGTTCGGAAAAACGCCCATCCAAGTTCCCACGGCCCGGGGGATAGACCCCCGGGTGGCTTGCACCAAAACCAAAACCGCGTTACTGTGCGCGAGTTGGCTTAAAAATTGAGACGCATGACTTCGCATCAAAGTTCTCTTAAGATAGATAGAACGATAAATCGTTGGAGATACAACATGACCTTACTCCCTCAGCCCGTCGCATTGCGCCTTGGAGCCTTGATATGTTCAGGGTTTTCTCTGTTTGTTATTGGCTGCGCCAACGCACCCCAGGCACCAGTTGCCATCGTACCCGCACCCCAACCCCAAGTTGCGCTTCCGCTTCCTAAAGAGGCGCCCCCTAATTACGTATCTCAGGCCCCAACCCCTAGGGAATACCGCCGCGACGCAGCTTCTCATCTTTACAAAAAACTCAACAGCCGGATTTACCAAGGAAAAATGCCCCCTCTGCTGCAAGCCGTTGGCGTGTTGCAAGTCGATATTGGTCCACGTGGCGAAGTCACTGAAGTGCGCTGGATGCGAGCGCCTGACCATGTTCCAGCAGTCATGGCGGAAATTGAACGGGCTGTGAAAGATGCTGCTCCCTACCCTGCCCCCATCAAGATGGGGCGGGTGACTTATACCGACACTTGGCTTTGGCACAAAAGCGGCCGCTTTCAGTTAGATACCTTGTCTGAGGGACAGTTGTAATTCAAGAGCCCCGGTAGGTCGAGTAGCTCCAGGGGCTAACCAACAACGGCACATGGTAGTGCTGCGTTGCATCGGCAATGCCAAAATCCAGACCCACTTGGTTTAAGAATGCAGGCTCCGACAAAGCGACGCCTCTGGTTTTGAAATACCCAGCCACATCAAAAACCAAACGGTAGGTTCCAGCTTTTAAGGCCGCGTGGTCATACAACATTCCGTCAGGGTTACGACCGTCGCTGTTGAGTACAAACTGTTTGACCAAGGTGGCCTTTGCGCTCGGGCTAGCTGAATCCGTGGTGTACAGCGCAACGCGCATACCAGCAGCCGGGGTGCCATGCATGGTGTCTAAAACGTGGGTACTGAGTCCCATAGCAACTCCTTTGAGGAACACTTCAAAATTAAGATTGAAGTGTATACACTTTTAATGGTTTAACGCTATCATTATCCGTATGGAAAACGCCACGCCCACCGGATTTATTGTTGACGCACTGACGCGCTCTATTGTGGAACACCGGCTGCTGCCCGGATCCAAATTGGTTGAGCAAAAACTGGCAGATCAATTCGGCGTATCGCGCACCCTCATTCGACAAGCCTTGTTTCGCCTCTCGCAAAACCGCCTGATTCGCATGGAACCAGCGAGAGGAGCTTTTGTTTCCGCGCCGTCGCTTGAAGAGGCACGTCAAGTTTTTTCGGTGCGCCGTATGTTAGAAGCCGGGATGGTTCGTACGCTCATCGCAGACCTGAAGCCCCAACATATCAAAGCACTCAAAGACCATATCAAACTCGAAGGCGCGGCTATCGGAGAAGGTGATATCTCCAATCGCACTGAATTGCTTGGAGATTTTCATGTGCTGATGGCAAAGCTTATCGGCAACACCGTGTTGGCGCAGATGCTCGGTGACCTTAATTCGCGTTGTGCACTTATCACCATGATGTACCAAAGCGAACAAGAAGCCGCCCATTCCCAAGAAGAACACATCGCCATAGTGAACGCCATTCAAGCCCGTGACGAGCCTTTGGCCCTGCAACTGCTTGACGAACACCTCTGCCATGTTCAAGCTGCCTTAATCCCTGAGTCTTCATCCCCCACGACAACGCGATCACTATGAAACATTACGACTCCACCGCTGCCTACCCACGCGACCTCATCGGCTACGGCAGCCAACCGCCGCACCCGCAGTGGCCCGGGCAAGCCCGCGTTGCTGTTCAGTTTGTGTTGAACTATGAAGAAGGTGGCGAGAACAGCGTCTTGCACGGGGATGCGGGCTCAGAGCAGTTTTTGTCTGAAATGTTTAACCCGCCGGCCTTTCCTGATCGGCATATCAGCATGGAAGGGATTTACGAATATGGCTCTCGCGCAGGCGTTTGGCGCATTCTTCGTGAATTTGAAAAACGCAAACTCCCGCTGACCGTGTTTGGCGTTGCCACAGCTCTGCAAAAAAATCCGGAACTCTGCGCTGCATTCCAAGAACTCGACTACGACATCGCATGCCATGGATTGAAGTGGATCCATTACCAACATATCGACGAAGCTATTGAGCGCGAACATATGGCGCAGGCCATGCAGATCATGCAAACCCTCACCGGTGAACGTCCATTAGGCTGGTACACCGGGCGTGACAGCCCCAACACGCGCCGCTTGGTTGCCGACTTTGGAGGCTTTGAATATGACAGCGACTACTACGGCGATGACCTGCCCTTTTGGATGCAGGTGAAAAAAACCGATGGAACAACCGTACCCCAACTCATCGTTCCCTACACGCTGGACTGCAACGATATGCGCTTTGCCTTGCCGCAGGGTTATTCGCATGCGGATCCGTTTTTCCAATACCTCCAAGATACCTTTGACGCGCTTTACGCAGAGGGCGATCCCAACGGCTTGAATGCACCAAAAATGATGAGCATTGGGATGCACTGCCGCTTACTCGGTCGGCCCGGACGCATTACCGCTTTGCAGCGTTTTTTAGACCACATCGGCAACCACGACAAAGTGTGGGTCTGCCGCCGCTTGGATGTGGCACGACATTGGAAAGCAACACACCCCGTATGAAGACTTCCACCCCACTTCCCCATTTGACTTTGCCAGTGCCTGCCAAGTTACAAGCGCTTAACGACGCACCACTTGAAAATGCCCAAGAGATGCTGAGTGGCTTGTATGAGCATTCCGATTGGATCGCTCATCAAGCCTTAGCGCACAGGCCGTTTCGCTCCGTGGCCCAACTCAAAGCCGCCATGTGCGCCGTTTTGGATGGCGCAGGCAGGGAGGCACAACTCGCTCTGGTTCGCGCCCACCCGGAACTCGCGGGCAAGGCAATGCTCAGTAAAAATTTGACAGAGGAGTCCACCAACGAGCAGAGCAAAGCGGGCCTCACCCACTGCTCCACAGAAGAATTTGAAAAAATTCACCAACTCAACGCCGACTACAACCAAAAATTCGGTTGGCCCTTTATCTTGGCAGTGCGCGGACCGCGCGGAGTCGGTCTGCATAAAAAAGAAATCATTGCTGCGTTTGAGCGTCGGCTGCAAGGCCACCCTGACTTTGAATTGCAAGAGTGCCTGCGCAATATTCACCGCATTGTCGAACTCCGTCTCAACGACAAGTTCGACATCCAACCCACCACGGGCAACACCGTTTGGGATTGGCACGAAGCCTTGGCCCAACACAGCGACCCCGGCTTTGCTGAACACGGCCAACTCACTGTGACTTACCTCACCCAAGCCCACCAAGCGTGTGCCAACGACATTCTCAAGCGTATGCAAGGCTGCGGCTTTGATAACGTGCACATCGATGCCGTGGGCAACGTCGTAGGCCGCTACCACGGCCAGAAAACCGACGCGCCCTACCTACTCACCGGCAGCCACTTTGACACGGTTCGAAACGGCGGGAAGTACGACGGGCGGTTGGGGATTTTTGTGCCCATCGCCTGTGTTGACGCGCTACACCGAGAAGGCAAACGCTTGCCCTTTGGCATCGAAGTCATTGCTTTTGCTGAAGAAGAAGGGCAACGCTATAAAGCCACCTTTTTATCCGCAGGGGCTGTGACTGGCGACTTCAAAATCAAATGGCTAGACCAATTGGATGCGGATGGCATTGCGATGCGCGACGCGATAAAGAGCGCAGGGCATGACGTCAAGACCATTGCAAGCCTTGCCCGTGACCCCAAAAAATATCTCGGGTTTGTAGAAGTGCATATTGAACAAGGCCCTGTGCTCAATGCGTTGAATCTACCTTTAGGCGTTGTGACCTCGATCAACGCGAGTGTGCGTTACGTGGGCAGTGTGCTTGGCACCGCCAGCCATGCAGGAACTACTCCCATGAACCGCCGCCAAGACGCCGCTTGTGCAGTTGCTGAGTTGGCTTTGTTTATGGAACAACGCGCCCTTCGCGATGGGGACTCCGTTGCCACTATCGGACAACTCCACGTTCCCAGTGGCTCCGTCAATGTAGTTCCTGGGCGCTGTGATTTTTCTTTGGATATGCGAGCGCCCAGTGATGCGCAACGGGATACGCTAGCAAGCGATGTGTTGGCAGAATTAAATCATATTTGTAATCGTCGCGGGGTTCGCTTCACTTTAGAAGAAACCATGCGAGCAGCCGCTGCCCCCAGTGACAAGGCTTGGCAAACGCGTTGGGAAAACGCAGTCCACGCTTTGGGTCTTCCGGTCCACCGTATGACCAGCGGAGCAGGGCACGACGCGATGAAGATGCATGAAATCATGCCGCAAGCCATGTTGTTTGTGCGTGGAGAAAACAGCGGCATCAGCCACAACCCGTTGGAGTCCACCACCAGTGACGATATGCAACGTGCCATTGATGCGTTTGAAAATTTACTCTCCCAACTCAGTCTCGAATTGACCTGATTCACTTTATTTACTTTTGAAAAATATTTTATGATCCACACTATTTACACCGACTTAGATACTTGGATCGATACGCACTTTGATGAGCAGGTTCGCTTCCTCCAAGAATTGGTTCGGGTGCCCACCGATACCCCACCCGGGAACAATGCGCCGCATGCCCAGCGCACTTCAGAGCTTCTAGAAGCCATGGGCTTGGCGGTTGAAAAACACGCCATCCCCGAGGCGGAAGTTCATGCTGTGGGAATGCAAAGTGTCACTAACTTGCTGGTCCGCAAAAAATTCGGCGCGGGCCCCACCGTGCTTCTGAACGCCCACGGCGACGTCGTTCCTCCGGGCGAAGGCTGGACCCACAACCCGTATGGCGGCGACATCGAAAATGGAAAAATGTACGGCCGTGCGACTGCTGTCAGCAAATGCGATTTTTCCACTTACGCCTTCGCACTTCGTGCGCTCGAGGCCATTGCCAAACCCACCCACGGCAGTGTGGAATTGTTGTTTACCTATGACGAAGAATTTGGCGGAGAAATCGGGCCAGCATGGTTGCTCAAGCACGGCATCATTCACCCCGACCTGATGATCGCCGCGGGGTTTAGCTACCAAGTCATTACTGCGCACAACGGCTGCCTGCAAATGGAAGTCACCGTTCACGGAAAGATGGCCCACGCCGCGATTCCAGACTCTGGGGTTGACGCGATCCAAGGCGCTGTGCACATTTTGAATGCCTTGTACGCTCAAAATACGCTGTACCAAAATATCAGCTCTGACGTCAAAGGAATTAACCACCCCTACTTGAACGTTGGCCAAATTGAAGGCGGAACCAACACCAACGTCGTTCCCGGACGCGTCACCTTCAAACTCGACCGGCGCATGATTCCCGAAGAAAATCCAGCAGAAGTGGAGGCCGGCTTGCGTGCCCTCATGGCCCACGCTGCCGCTGAGAAAAAGGGGATTTCTATTGAGGTGAAACGCTTGCTATTGGCCAATGCGATGCGCCCCCTTCCAGGCAACAAGCCTTTGGTCGACGCCATTCAACTCCACGGCGAAGCAGTTTTTGGCGAGCCCATCCCTGCGCTAGGAACGCCTTTGTATACCGACGTTCGGCTGTTTTGTGAAGCCGGGATTCCAGGTGTGATTTACGGCGCTGGCCCACGTACCGTTTTAGAGTCACATGCCAAACGTGCCGATGAGCGCATTGACCTCGAAGACTTGCGCCGTGCGACCAAGGTGATTGCACGCAGCTTGTGTGATTTGCTGAACGCAAAGAAATAAAGTCAGTCAGTGGCGCTCAGGTTTTTAAGGATTCCAACGCCACATAATCCGCGTCCTTCAAAGCGGCAATCAAAGCCGCACTTGCAACCGGCGAGGATATGGTGACTTTGACATGGCCAGCCGCCAAGTCCACTGCCACGGCATCCACACCGGGAACCGCTTGCAAGGCTTTGTTCACATGTTTGACGCAGCCTGAACAACTCATGCCTTGGACATCGAGATCAATCGTTTGCATAGATTCTTCTTTCAAATAGAGGTCTCATTATGAGGAGTTGAAAGACTCTGGCGCTTTTGTTCGCGCAACATAAACAGGTACAGGCTTTCCACCTTTTCACGCGCCCAAGGGGTTTTGCGTAAAAACTTCAAACTCGAAGCCACGCTGGGATCCAGCGTGAAACACCGAATGGCAACCCGCTGTGCCAGACCATCCCAACCATAGTAGGCGTGCAAAGCGACAACGATCGCCTCAAGGGTGATGCCATGCAAAGGGTTGTGGGGTTGGGCTGTCATGGCGCGATTGTCGCCCATCATCTAACTTGCGTATCTCTAAAAGTTTGTCGCATTTAATGAGAAAAAAGGGCTGCTGCCTGCCCAGTGAAAGCCGCTAGAGCCCAGTTAGAATAGGTCTATTGGAAGCTTGGCCGAGCGGTTTAAGGCACCGGTCTTGAAAACCGGCGAGGATGTGAGTCCTCCGTGAGTTCGAATCTCACAGCTTCCGCCAAATTGGCAATGGACTACCCAAGTTTTAAAAGTGATACTGAACCTTGCTGAAATCACTGATCGCAAAGGCATAAAGGATCAGCAGATCCTCATCGTTCACATTGTTGATTTGGTGCCTAGCGTTACCAGGAATAAACAACATTCTTCCCGGATCGACGTCAAATACTTCATCATTAATGGTGACTGTCCCCCGGCCTGTAAGAGTGAAATAAGTTTCAGGCTGTGAATGCTGATGCGGTTCAAGCGACTCACCCTTTTTGAGGCGAACCACGCCCATCGTCATGTCGTTTTGACACCCAGTAGCACTGCCGAGGATTTCTTTCCACTGCGCCTTTCCTCGGATCGCCACTTGGTCGTTTTCCCAACCTTTCCAATCCATGTCATTAAGGTGTTTAGAAGCTACTTGCATAGAAAATTTCGTGGAAGAAGTGAAAAATAATATTCTAGGTTGAAGACCGAGGCACTATTGCCCTCGGTACAACCAAGGCACATCGATCATGCGTGCCCCGAAAAGTTTCATGGCGGTATCGCGGCCCCAGCGCCTGAGGCCGGTGGCATGAAAAATTTCGCCATTGCGTGCCGCGCGGGCTTGAACCCGGGCGTTGCGCTTCCAGCGTCGCCGGGCAAAGCGCTCTAGGGCGTCTGCGTCGTCGTGGGTGGACTGTTGCAAAACGTCGGCCATGGCAAAAGCATCTTCAATCGCCATGCCTGCGCCTTGGGCAAGAAAGGGGAGCATCGGGTGGGCGGCGTCGCCCAACAAGGCGATGCGTCCGAACGCCAACTCTTGGGCGCTACGTACCTTGGGCAAACCACACAAAGGCCATAAGTTCCATTTTGAAATAGCACTCACTAATTCTTGCAAGGGCGCTGCCGCGTTTGCCATGTGGGCTTGGATTTCATGCACTTCGGCGGTTTGATTCCATTGGTCTAGTTCCGCAGGCGCCGTGGCCTTCACAATAATCACCACATTGAGCAGTTCGCCGTGGTGAACCGGGTACTGAACTGCATGAAAATCAGGGCCGAGCCAAGCGGTGATCACTTGGCTGCGCAAAGTCTCAGGCAAATCCGCCTGAACCACCATGGCGCGGTAGGCCACGTAGCCAGAGAATTGCGGCTGGGCGTCTAAGCGAACAAAATCACGCACCTGGCTCCACAAACCATCGGCACCTATGAATACATTAGCGCGGCGGTTTTGGCCATCGGCCGTGGTTACCGTGACGGCGCTGGCATCTTGGCTGACAAACTCCACCGCGTTGCCCACAATCAGCTGCGTAGAACCTTGCGCATTTACCGCTTTAAGCAGCAGGCCATGCAAGTCGGACCGCGCAATCGTGGCGTAGCGTGCGCCATAGCGTTTCACCGCCCGCTCGCCCAAAGGCAAACGCCCAAGAAGGTCTGCATTAAGCGCACTGCGAATCTCCAGCTGCGAAGGAAAGCAGGCCAAGGCATCAAGCCCATCCTTGAGTCCCCAGCCTTCTAGAAGTCGAACAATATTGGGGCTGATTTGGATGCCGGCGCCGACTTCTGAGAAAACTTTGTTTCTCTCAATCAACTGAACCGGCAGGTCCCGATAGCCACACGCCAAAGCGGTAGACAAGCCACCAATTCCACCACCGACGATTACGATTTTTTTTTGCATGTCTATGGTTGCCAAACGGACTTATTCCATTCGAGAAATTTTGGACGGTTTAAAGCCAAGATCAGCCGCTTTGCCTTTGCGTGCTCGCGCCGCGCGGGCGTTGTTCAGGCTACGTATTTCTAAGGTTTCATCACGGGCTTTGCCACCTCGGCCTACCCCTTCAATGCGCACGCTGCGAGTGTAGGCCGCCGCACCTGCCAAGGTGTCTTTGGCTTCTAGGTCAATCAGCATCAAGCCGCGCCCGCCTTTTTCCATGGTCTTGAGTTCTGCAATCTCAAACGTGAGGATGCGCCCCAATGCGGAGGCACAAGCGATGTGTGTGGCCGCTGCGATCTCAGTGCGACCGGTACTGCCTGCCTCGGGTACGGCGGTGTAGCTTGCGGCTGGCAAGCTAGCGCCAGAGACCAAAGAGGGTGCGCAAAGCGCTTCACCCGCACTGCAGCTGACAAAAGCTTTGCCCGCTTTTTGGCGAGACACCATGTTGTCTACCGACGCCATGAATCCGTAGCCTGCGCTGCTGCTGAGTAACAACTTAGCGTTGGCCTGGCCGGCGAAGTAGTAAAGCAGTTGGGTACCGGCTTCAAGCTCAATCAGGGTGGTGACCGGTTGCCCATCGCCGCGACCGCCGGGGAGCAAGGAAACGGCCACCGAGTACACCCGACCGTTGGAGCCAAATGCCAACAAGGTATCAACGCTTCGGCATTCAAAGGTTCCATACAAAGTGTCACCGGCTTTAAAAGCAAAGCTGGAAGCGTCATGCCCGTGACCCGTGCGGGCGCGAACCCAGCCTTTGTCGCTGACCACCACGGTGACGGGTTCGTCCACAATTTTGACTTCCGCGACGGCTTTCTTCTCGGCTTGAATCAGTGTGCGCCGTGCGTCCGCAAAGGTCTTGGCATCGGCCTCAATTTCTTTGACCATCAAGCGGCGCAAGGCTGCGGGGCTGCCAAGTATTTCTTCGAGTTTCTTTTTTTCGTCACGCAACTCTGCCAACTCTTGTTCAATTTTGATAGCTTCGAGACGGGCGAGTTGGCGCAGTCGGATTTCTAAGATGTCGTCGGCTTGGCGTTCGGAGAGTTTGAAGCGTTCCATCAACGCGGCGCGGGGCTCGTCTGATTGACGGATGATGGCGATGACTTCATCAATATTAAGCAAAACCGTTTGACGGCCTTCCAAGATATGCGTGCGGTCTAACACTTTGCCCAAGCGAAAGCGCGAACGTTTTTCAATGGTGCTTTGGCGAAAAGCGATCCACTCGGTCAACATTTGCCGGAAAGACTTTTGGGTGGGCCGCCCGTCAAGGCCCACCATCGTGAGGTTAATCGGGCTGGAGGTTTCGAGGCTGGTGTGCGCCAACAAAGCCGTGATCAATTCGGCTTGTTGCGTTCGGCTGGTTTTGGGCTCAAACACCAAACGCACCGCCGCATCTTTGCTTGACTCGTCTCGCACCACATCGAGCACCGCCAAGATACTGCCCTTGAGCTGGGTTTGGTCTTGCGAAAGCGCTTTTTTGCCCGCCTTGACTTTGGGGTTGGTGAGCTCTTCAATTTCTTCTAAGACGCGTTGCGAACTCACTCCCGGAGGCAATTCGGTCACCACCAACTGCCACTGGCCCCGCGCAAGATCTTCAATTTTCCAACGCGCTCGTACCTTGAGCGAACCACGCCCGGTTCGGTAGGCGTCGGCAATATCCGAGCAGCTGCTGATGATTTGCCCGCCGCCGGGGTAGTCGGGGCCAGGAACTAATGCATACAAATCCGCTTCAGACAGGGCTGGCGTTTTAATCAAGGCGACGCAGGCATCTGCAATTTCACGCAGGTTGTGGCTGGGGATTTCTGTCGCCAAACCCACGGCAATGCCACTGGCCCCATTGAGTAAGGCAAAAGGCAAACGCGCAGGCAGTTGCCGGGGCTCTTCGGTCGAGCCGTCGTAGTTGGGGGTGAAGTCGACCGTGCCTTGGTCAATCTCATCGAGCAACAAACTGGTGATTTTTGCCAAGCGGGCTTCGGTGTAACGCATAGCCGCAGCGCCATCGCCATCGCGCGAACCAAAATTACCTTGTCCGTCAATCAAAGGGTAGCGCTGCGAAAAGTCTTGCGCCATGCGCACCAGCGCGTCATACGCGGCTTGGTCGCCATGGGGATGAAAGCGACCCAAGACATCGCCCACGACGCGGGCACTCTTTACCGGCTTAGCGCCAGTGTTGCCATTGGCTCCGCCAAAGCCCAGCCCCATACGCGACATGGAATACAAAATTCGGCGCTGCACGGGTTTTTGACCGTCGCACACATCCGGCAAGGCCCGGCCCTTCACTACGCTTAAGGCGTACTCTAGGTAGGCACGCTGCGCGTAGGTCGCCAAATTGAGCTGGTCATCGGCCTCGGCATTGGAGGCGAAATCGATAATAGGTTGGTCAGTCATGGGATAGGTCTGAATTTAAACATCAATATCTACCGAGTCGCCATGCAACTCCATCAACTCACGCCGTGCTGCAGCTTCTCCTTTGCCCATGAGTTTGGTGATTAAGGCTTCGGTCTGCGCAAAATCAATGGCACCCAAAGCCACAGGCAACAAGCGCCGGGTGTCGGGGTTCAAGGTGGTGTCCCACAGCTGCTCGGCGTTCATCTCGCCCAAACCTTTGAAGCGGCTGATGTTCCAATCGCCTTCACGAACACCTTCTTTGCGCAGCTTGTCCAAAATAGCGCCCAACTCGCCTTCGTCTAAGGCGTAGGCTTTGGAGGCAGGCTTTTTACCCCGTGCCGGCGCATCAACGCGGAACAAAGGCGGGCGAGCAACGTACACATTTCCCGATTCAATGAGTTTAGGAAAGTGGCGGAAAAAGAGGGTGAGCAACAGAACTTGAATGTGGGAGCCGTCCACATCCGCGTCACTCAAGATACATACCTTGCCATAACGCAGGCCGCTCATATCCGGCGTGTCGTTGGGGCCATGGGGATCGACCCCGATGGCCACCGAAATATCGTGAATTTCGGTATTGGCAAACAAGCGGTCGCGGTCTACTTCCCACGTATTCAAAACCTTGCCACGCAAAGGAAGAATTGCTTGGTTTTCTTTGTCGCGCCCCATCTTGGCGCTGCCGCCTGCGGAATCTCCCTCGACCAAAAAGACTTCGTTGTAGGCTAAATCTTTGCTTTCGCAATCGGTGAGTTTCCCGGGCAAAACGGCCACGCCCGAGCTCTTGCGTTTTTCTACTTTTTGTCCGGCCCGTTGGCGGGTTTGCGCAGCTTTAATCGCCAATTCGGCCAATTTTTTTCCATACTCCACGTGCTCATTGAGCCAGAGTTCCAAAGCGGGGCGAACAAAACTCGATACCAAACGGACTGCATCGCGCGAATTTAAGCGCTCTTTGATTTGCCCTTGAAACTGAGGATCTAAAACCTTGGCCGAAAGCACATAGTTGGCGCGGGCAAAGACGTCTTCAGGCATCAGCTTGACGCCTTTAGGCAGCAAAGAATGCAACTCAATAAACCCTTTGACTGCAGTAAACAAACCGTCGCGTAGGCCACTTTCGTGGGTTCCGCCCGCACTGGTTGGAATTAAATTGACATAGCTTTCGCGAACGGGCTGGCCGTCTTCCGTAAAAGCCACACACCAGGAAGCACCCTCGCCATCGGCAAAGTTTTCACTTTGCGCATCGGCAAATCCTTCGCCATCAAACAAAGGAATCACCGGCTCGCCATTAAGCGACTGCATCAAATAGTCGCCCAAGCCGCCCTTGTAAAGCCATGTCTGGGTTTCTTTGGTCTTTTCTATAAAGAGCGTCACCGTCACGCCAGGCATCAAAACGGCTTTGCTTCTCAGCAAGTGGGCCAGTTCTGCCATCGGCAAAGCAGATGTCTCAAAATACTTTCCATCGGGCCAAACGCGCACGGTGGTTCCCGATTTGCGATCGCCTTCGCCGGTTTTACGAATCTGTAAAGCTTGGGTGACATCGCCGCCTTGAAAAACCAAATGGGCTACCGCGCCTTCGCGGTAGGACGTGACTTCCAAACGCTTGGCCAGCGCATTGGTCACGCTCACGCCCACCCCATGCAAGCCTCCTGAGAAGCTATAGGCACCGCCTGTACCTTTGTCAAACTTGCCGCCCGCGTGTAAGCGGGTAAACACCAGCTCAATCACAGGGGCCTTTTCTTCGGGGTGCATGCCAAACGGAATGCCGCGGCCGTCATCTTCGAGCGTGACCGAGCCGTCCGTGTGCAAGACCACTTTGATTTTCTTACCGTGCCCGGCCAAGGCCTCGTCTGCGGCGTTGTCCAAGACTTCTTGAATCACGTGCAAAGGATTGTCGGTTCGGGTGTACATGCCCGGTCGCTGCTTAACAGGCTCGAGGCCTTTGAGCACACGAATAGACCCTTCCGAATATTCGGGCGGGACGGTTTGGGCGGTAGAGGGTTTAGCTGGCATAAGGCGGAATTGTAGCCGTGGAGAAAATTTTAACTGTATGAAAAGACAGCTCCGCGAAGTCCTTTGGTCCTAAAAAGTCCTCAAAATTGGCTACATTAAGCCCATGAGCACTTCTACCGCCCCGTTAAAACCGCTTTCCGTTGCCCAGGTTTTAACCTGCAGCGCTTTGGTTTTGACTTTTTCCATGGGTATCCGCCACGGCTTTGGATTGTGGATGCAGCCCATGACACAAGAAAATGGCTGGAGCCGAGAATCTTTTGCTTTGGCCATGGCGATTCAAAATATAGCTTGGGGAATTGCGGGGATTTTTGCGGGTATGGTGGCCGATCGGTTTGGCGCGTACCGCGTTTTGGTGGTGGGTGCGATTCTTTACGGCTTGGGTTTAATGGGCATGGCAAACGCCCAAACACCACTGATGCTTTCGCTGTCAGCGGGAGCGCTCATTGGTATCGCCCAAGCGGGGACAACTTACGCCGTGGTTTATGGCGTGATTGGGCGCAACGTGCCAGCGGAGCGGCGATCTTGGGCTATGGGCTTAGCCGCTGCCGCAGGGTCGTTCGGTCAGTTTTTAATGGTTCCTGTTGAAGGCGCTCTGATTAGTAACCTCGGGTGGCAGCAAGCTTTGGTCGTCTTGGGATTTGCCGCTTTGATCATTATTCCGGCGGCTTGGGGCCTGCGTGAACCCAACTTCGGAAAAACCAGCACCGAGCCCAACCGACACCAAACTATCGGCCAAGCACTCAACGAGGCCTTTAAATACCGCAGCTTTCAACTTTTGATGGCCGGGTATTTTGTATGTGGGTTTCAGGTGGTTTTTATTGGCGTTCATATGCCAAGCTACCTTAAAGACAACGGCTTGTCGCCCCAAGTCGCAAGTTACGCTTTGGCGCTCATTGGCTTGTTCAATGTATTTGGTACCTATATTTCAGGTGTGATGGGCCAACACTTGCAAAAACGCCACATCCTGGCGTTCATTTATTTTGCTCGCGCAGTGGTGATCGCCTTGTTTATTTGGTTACCTCTGACCCCTTGGAGTGTGTATATTTTTTCAGCCTGTATGGGGTTGCTGTGGCTATCTACCGTGCCAGCGACCAACGCCGCAGTCGCTCAGATTTTTGGCATCACGCATTTATCCATGCTCAGCGGTTTCGTCTTTTTCAGCCACCAACTGGGCTCCTTCATGGGCGTGTGGTTGGGCGGATTTTTGTATGACCGCACTGGCAGCTACGAAGTGGTTTGGTATATCACTATCGCGCTAGGTGTCTTTGCCGGTTTGATCAATCTTCCTATCAAAGAAACCGCCATTCTTCGCCCCACGCCGGGAGCCGCTCCCGCAGGGGCCTAATCCGATGCAAGCACCTCCGCGTTTTGATTTGATGTCAAACCATCGATTGGCTTGGAGCGTTCGAGCTCTCGTTTTGGTGACGGTGCTCGGCGGCATTTTTACGCTGTATGGCGAACCTGACTTTTTAATCCAGTTGTCCAATCAAATTTGGTCGTGTTTTTAAACCCCTTGAACACTTAAAGAGATCGCTTGATGTCTTCCCACCTGAACCAGAGTTCGACTCCGACTCCGAATCAAAAAGTATTCATCATCACAGGCGCGTCCGATGGCATTGGTGCTGAGATGGCCCGCCAATTGGCATCTCGCTATGGCGCAGGCATTGGCGGTATTTGCCTTGTCCTTGCGGCGCGCAGCCAACCCAATTTACAAGCCGTCGCCGACACATGCACCGGCCTAGGCGCAACGTGCTTGGTCGTTACGACGGATGTGAGCGTTCAAAGCCAATGCCAAGAACTGATTGATCAAACCATCAAGCACTGGGGCCGCATCGATGGGCTGATTAATAACGCCGGCGTCTCTGCGCAGGCTTTGTTTTCTGAGGTTAAGGCTTCTGACCTGCATTGGTATGAACAACTGATGCGTGTGAACTTGTGGGGCAGCGTCTGGTGTACTCATGCCGCCCTGCCCCACCTCAAAGCTGCGCGCGGCAGCATCGTGGCCGTTTCTTCCCTGGCTGGGCTGATCGGCGTTCCCGGGCGCACGGCCTATAGCGCGACCAAGTTTGCAATGACCGGTTTTTTTGAAGCCTTGCGCTCTGAGTTGCGCATTGCGGGTGTCAGTGTCACGACGGCTTTTCCCGGTGTCGTCTTGACCGATATTCGCACCCACGGACTCAATGCCCAAGGACTGACTGCAGGCTCCAGTGGGCTCAAAGAAGATGATGCGATGGACGTAGAAGAATGTGCTGCGCTGATCTTGCGCGGTATGTACCTTCGCGAACGCGAAGTGGTGATGACGCGCAAAGGAAAACTCGGGCGCTTTATCAAACTCCTTTTTCCGGCGGTGGTAGAGCGCATGGCGATGAACGCGCTCAAAGACGACGTCAAACCCCAATGAGCTTGGGGGATGTGCGTTTGGAAAAAGTAAACGCCCACGACGCGCTAAGCGAGCCATCGCCTTGGGTAAGGCGTTGGACCCATTTGGTAGCCCCAGACGCCACAGTTTTAGATGTTGCGTGTGGATCAGGGCGGCATTTGGCTTGGTTTTTACAGCGAGGCCATGCGGTTACAGGGGTTGACCGCGATATTCAGGCTGCAAAAAAAGCCTACCCCACTGCTCTTTTAATTGAAGCAGACATTGAAGCCAATCCATGGCCACTCACGCAAACCTTTGGCGCGGTTGTGGTGACCAATTACCTTTGGCGGCCTGTGCTGCCGGCGATTACCCACAGCGTGGCGCCCGGCGGGGTCTTGATTTACGAAACTTTTGCCGCTGGCAACGCGGTTTTTGGCCGCCCAAGTCGGCCTGATTTTTTACTCGAACCGGGCGAACTTTTGGCTGCTTGCAAAGACTTTACGGTGGTGGCCTATGAAAATGGCATGCTTGGCGATCCCATGCGCTGCGTCCAGCGGATTGCCGCCGTTCGCAAACCTACAGTAAAGTCGGCAACCGAGGCTCCCACGGTCTATCCGCTCTAGGTAAAATCAGCGTTTTAATCCCAACTTTGCGTGCAATGAAATCTTCACACCACCCTATTCGGGGAAGCATCGTCGCCCTTGTAACCCCCATGCTTGCAGATGACTCTGTGGACTATGACGCGTTGCGCAAGCTCATCGACTGGCACATCGACCAAGGCACCGATTGCATCGGCGTGGTTGGCACAACCGGCGAGTCGCCAACTGTCAGCGTGGAAGAACATTGCGAAATCATTCGCGTCTCCGTAACCCAAGCCGCAGGCCGGGTTCCGATCATGGCCGGCTGTGGTGCTAACTCCACCAAAGAAGCGATTGAATTAGCGCAATTCGCCAAAACGGTCGGCGCCGACTGCCAACTCCAAGTCGTACCTTATTACAACAAGCCGACCCAAGAAGGCCAGTACCTGCACTTCAAAGCAATTGCCGAAGCGGTTGACCTGCCCGTAGTTTTATACAACGTGCCTGGTCGTTCAGTGGCAGACCTTGCCCATGAAACCGTGATGCGCCTAGCCCAAGTGCCTGGCATCATTGGCATCAAAGAGGCCACTGGCAATATCGAGCGGGCACAGTGGCTTATTAAAGAAGCCCCTAAAGGCTTCTCCATTTACTCGGGCGATGATCCCACCGCAGTGGCGTTGATGCTGTGTGGCGGCCACGGCAATGTGAGCGTCACTGCCAACGTCGCACCGCGCTTGATGCACGAACTCTGTATGGCCGCGATTGCAGGTGACACGAAAAAAGCTATGGAAATTCAGTTGAAATTGCTGCCCTTACACAAAGCCTTGTTCGTTGAGTCCAACCCCATTCCCGTGAAATGGGCCGTCTCGCGCATGGGTTTGTGCAGCGAATCCATTCGACTTCCCTTGACCCCATTTACGTCTGGTAACCGCCCGGCTCTGGAACGCGTTTTGCAATCCACCGGCTTGATCTAATCACTTTATTGAGAAAGTATTTTTGTGAACACTCTTTTTAAACTGACGCTCCTAGGCGCCACCCTCACCTTGGGTGCATGCACGGTCTTAGAAGGCGAAAAAATTGACTACAAGTCGACGGCCAAAGCCCCTTCCTTGGCAGTACCGCCTGACCTGACCCAACTCTCACGCGACAGTCGCTACACCGTCGTGGATGGCGCCGTGTCTGCAGCAGGCTCGCAAAAAACGCCTTCCAGCGATGGTGCCAAATCGTCGGTTGCTGCTTTAGCCATGGGCGATGTGCGCATCGAGCGCGCAGGCAATCAGCGCTGGTTGGTGATTAACCGACCCGCTGAAGCCTTGTGGGAACCTATTAAAGATTTCTGGCAAGAAAACGGCTTCTTATTGGCTATGGACCAAAAGAACCTCGGGATCATGGAAACCGATTGGGCAGAAAATCGGGCCAAAATTCCACAGGATTTCATTCGCAGCTCCATAGGGAAAGTTCTCGACTCTTTGTATTCAACCTCCGAGCGCGACAAGTTTCGCACCCGCATTGAGCGCAATGCCAACGGTAGCACAGAGGTCTTTATTAGCCACCGTGGTGTGATGGAAACCTACACCTCCGAGAGTAAAAACCAAACCGTGTGGCAGCCTCGCGCTGCTGACCCCGAGCTGGAAGCTGAGTTTCTGCGCCGCCTGATGCAAAAACTGGGGGCCACCAAAGAAGCCACTGCAAAAGTAGCCAGCGCAGTCGCGGCCAAAGCCACTGCAACCAGCTCCACACTCAATGGCCAGCCCGTGGTTCTTTTGGAAGAAGGTTTTGAGCGGGCTTGGCGTCGCGTGGGTCTGGCTTTAGACCGCACGGGATTCACCGTGGAAGACCGTGACCGCAACAAGGGCGTGTACTTTGTTCGTTACGTTCCTACGGATGCAGACAAATCCGAACCCGGCTTTTTTAAGAAAATTTTTGGCGGCAGTGCCAAAGCCACACCGGCTGAAAAGTTTCAGATCGTGGTGACCAGCGCAGCCGATAAATCTACCGTGAGCATTTTGAACGCAGCCGGCGCACCTGAAACGTCGGATGCAGCAAAAAATATCGTCAAAGTGATTGCTGACGACATCAAGTAAAAAAATCGCAGACGAAAAAAAACCACCTTGCGGTGGTTTTTTTTCGCAGAAGTAAAAATTACTTAGCGGCTTCAGATGCAGCAGGAGCAGCAGCTGGTGCAGCAGCAGCGTCAGCAGCTGGAGCAGCGGCAGCGGGTGCAGCAGCAGGAGCAGCTTCTTCTTTTTTACCACAAGCAGCGAGAGCAGCAGCAGCGATAACAGCTGCCAAAACGAGAGATTTGTTCATTTTAAAAAATTAAGTGAGTTAACGAAACATTTTCCGGAAATTGCTTGGGCAGTAAACCACCCAAACCCCAACAAAAAGCGTTCGATCTCTTTTCGCTAGAGCAACTGATTATACAATTTGGAAGCACTGGGATCACGGGTAAACCCTCAAACTTGTAAAAAAAGCACCTAAATAGTGATTTTTTTACACAATCCGGGGCAATCGCTCCCTTTTTGAAGTCCGTCAGCTAAGCGATTGAACCCAGCCCGCATCGACCCATTCTTGCAATAAATCCAAAGCTCCCGGGCTTAAACGACTGACCTGTAACGTCGAAAGGGCGTGCTTATTCGCAAGAATTCGCATCAACTTAGCGTCCTCCCCTGCAGCCATGAAGGCTTCTCCGTTGATAAATATATGGCGTGAATCAAACAGCATGCGCGTGCAGCGGTCGAGTGCAACGGATTGCAAAGTCCCAACCGTTGGATCAGGGGCATCAAACATCACGGTGGCTTTGGGTTCACTCAAATATTCTCCCAACGCACGTTGCACAGCGTAAGGATAACGCAGGGATTGCTTGAGTGCGTTTTTAGCAAACGATGCCAAAGCGACCGGGATTTTTGCACTTTGAAACTGCGCTTTTTGGTCTGGATCGCGGTAGAGGGTTGATGGCACTTCTCTTTGGGTTTCTTCAGCCAAACGTTGCAAAATCTCTTGCGCCAATTCGTCTGCACTCGGCGAACGAAATCCAATCGAGTACGTCATGCACTCTCCCTGGGCAATGCCATCGTGGGCATAGCGCGGTGGCAAATACAACATATCACCGGGTTCCAAAACAAACTCAAGTTCAGGCTCAAAGTTGGCCAAAATTTTCAGCGGCATATTAGGCTGTAAACGCAAATCTTTTTGTCGCCCAATGCGCCAGCGCCGCGTTCCGTGCACCTGCAATAAAAAGACGTCGTAACTGTCGAAATGGGGGCCTACGCCGCCGCCATCCGAGGCGTAACTGATCATCACATCATCGAGCCGCGCATCGGGAACAAAACGAAACTGGTCTCGTAACTCCCGGATGCGTGCATCGTGTAAATCAACGCCTTGAACCAACAAGGTCCAACCGGGCTGCTTTAACGGGGGCAAGGCTTTGCGAGTGAAAGGGCCGTGACGAAGTCGCCATGCCTTTGCGCTTTGAGGCTGCGCCTGAACCACCAAACGCGACTCTACTTCCTCAAGCGCAGCCAAATCAAACAACTCCGCGCGATCAAGCAAAGGGCGCATCCCCGCAATGGCTTGTCGAATAACCAAGGGCTTTTTTTGCCAGTGCCGCTTCATAAACTGCCTTGGCGTGAGGCCTCCTAACAGCGGCAACGGGGTGTCAACATACATAGCGTGAGCATCCTAAAAAGAGGAATTGAGAAACTGCGACAATTGTGCGATGGAAATCTCTCAAAATTGTGTAGTTGCGTTAACTTGGGTGCTCAAAGATACGTTGGGCGAAGAATTAGACGTTCTTGACGAACCAGTGGAGTTTTTAATGGGCGGCAAAGATTTGCTTCCTGCTATTGAAGAAGCTTTACAAGGCCATGGGGTGGGCGCAAGTTTGCACCTTCAAATTGAACCCGAGCAAGCCTTTGGCGACTTTAACGACCAACTGTTGTTTCTTGAGCCCCGCGCGCTCTTTCCTGCCGAACTCGAAGTGGGCTTAACCCTGGAAGGCTCGGCACTGCCTGCGGGTTGTAACTCTGCTGCGCCCAAAGATGCCTTGTTCACTGTGACCGACATTTACCCCGAGCATGTTGTTTTAGATGCCAACCACCCGCTTGCCGGTATTGCGATTCGCATCAGCCTCAAAGTTGAAGGGGTGCGCGAGGCCACGGAAGATGAAATAGAGCGAGGCTCTACGGGAACCGGCTTCTTTAAGATTGAGCCGCTGCACAACACGCTACCGGGCGACGAAACCCTGCATTAAAAAGGCAACCGAGTCCAAAACTCCGATTAGGCCAATCAAGCCTTCCCGGTGGATCCGTAGCCGCCTTCCCCGCGCTCAGATGCTTTGAATTCATTGACGATATTGAATTGCGCCTGTACCACCGGCACGATCACCAATTGGGCAATGCGCTCCATCGGCTCAATGGTGAAAGCAACCGAACTGCGGTTCCATGCGCTCACCATCAATTGGCCTTGGTAATCGCTGTCAATCAAACCCACCAAATTCCCCAACACAATCCCATGCTTGTGGCCTAAGCCCGAGCGCGGCAATATGAGCGCAGCAAAGGCGGGGTCTTTCAGATAGATCGCCATCCCGGTTGGAACCAGTTGCCACGCATTGGGCGCAAGGGTTAACGGAGCGTCTAAGCAAGCCCGCAGATCGAGCCCCGCACTTCCAGGTGTCGCATACGCAGGGAGCTGATCCGCGAGGCGAGAATCCAAAATTTTGACGTCAAGTTGCATGGTGTTTAGACAATAATTAAGAACTGCGTTGGGTTATTCGGTTTGCAATCTCAGCAATGAGCATGCGCGACAAAGCGAGTTTAGAGTTACGCGGAATTTCTTTGGCGCCTTGGGCATCCACCAACAGCAGCGCGTTGTCGTCCTTGCCAAAAGTAGCGGGGCCCAAATTACCTACGAGCAAAGGTACGTTTTTACGCTGCCGCTTGGCCTTGGCGTGCGCCAACAAGTCGTTACTTTCCGCTGCAAATCCCACACAAAACAAGGCTCCGCTTTGTGCACGTTCGGACTGAGCGAGGCTGGCCAATATGTCGGGGTTTTCAATAAACTGAAATGGGGGCATCGCGCCTGAGGCGTCTTTTTTAATTTTTTGCTCCGTGGGCGCATCCACCCTCCAATCGGCAACGGCCGCGCAGGCGATAAAAATATCGGCTTGGCTGACTTGCGCTTGGCAAGCGTCAAACATATCTTGGGCGCTAAGAACGTCAACGCGATGCACACCGCGAGGCGTTGGCAAGCCCACTGGGCCTGCCACCAGGGTTACGTCTGCTCCTGCTTCGTGCGCAGCGCGGGCCAATGCAAAGCCCATCTTTCCGCTTGATAAATTGGTGATGCCACGCACCGGGTCCATTGCTTCAAACGTGGGACCGGCCGAAATCAAAACCTGTTTTCCGGCCAAGACCTTGGGTTGAAAAAAAGCAACGACATCGTGTAAGAGCTCGGAGGGTTCAAGCATCCGGCCATCGCCCGTTTCGCCGCAGGCCTGGTCGCCTGAGCCGACATCAAACACCGTAGCGCCATCGGCACGCAACTGAGCCATATTGCGCTGGGTCGCAGGATGGGCCCACATTTCTCGGTTCATGGCAGGCGCCACCAACAAAGGAGTCGACTCCAAAGGCCGCGCCAAGCACATCAAGCTGAGCAAATCATCCGCACGGCCGTGCAACAGTTTGGCCACAAAATCAGCGCTGCACGGCGCAATCACGATCGCGTCGGCTTCGCGACTGAGGTTGATGTGCGCCATGTTGTTGGGTTCACGCGCGTCCCACTGCGATGCGTACACCGGCCGGTTACTCAAGGCTTGCATGGTGACAGGCGTGATGAACTGCGCTGCCGCCTCTGTCATCACGACTTGGACTGTCGCGCCTTCTTTAATCAGCGCACGACAGAACTCAGCCGCTTTGTAACAAGCAATGCCGCCCGTGAGTCCCAAAACAATGTGTTTACCGACTAAATCCATCCATCACCACCCAGATAAAAACGGCACATTCGCTCGATATAAGCGAAAAGCGCAATGTAGCAGACCCCTATAATCTCTTTTTCCAGCTTCCCGAACTCCAAGGTTCGCAATCTGACATGACCAAATTTGTCTTCGTCACCGGCGGTGTAGTGTCTTCCCTGGGCAAGGGAATCGCCTCCGCCTCTCTCGCCGCGATTCTGGAATCTCGGGGTCTCACTGTCACCCTGATCAAACTTGACCCGTATCTCAACGTCGATCCGGGAACTATGTCTCCCCTTCAACACGGCGAGGTTTTTGTCACCGACGACGGGGCAGAAACCGATCTTGATCTAGGCCACTACGAGCGCTTTGTGGAAACCCGCATGCGCAAGACGAACAACTTTACCACCGGTCAAATTTACAAAAGCGTGCTCGACAAAGAGCGCCGGGGCGATTATTTAGGAAAAACCGTGCAGGTGATTCCCCACGTGACCAACGAGATCCAAGAATTTGTTAAACGTGGCGCCCGCTTTGGCGAGCCTGACGCGGTCGATGTCGCCATCGTTGAAATTGGCGGTACGGTAGGCGACATTGAATCGCTGCCGTTTTTAGAAGCGGTTCGCCAAATGAGCTTGCAGCTTGGTGCCAACAACACCGCGTTTGTGCATTTAAGTTATGTCCCTTGGATTGCCGCCGCAGGCGAACTCAAAACCAAACCCACCCAACACACCGCCAAGTTGCTGCGTGAAATTGGTATCCAAGCCGACGCACTGGTGTGCCGTGCTGACCGCCCTATTCC
>Ga0247844_1003527_pt1 | contig 22712 bp, 15 predicted proteins | sample LaCtaG_FD_192421 | JGI IMG/M metagenome (GOLD analysis project Ga0247844, IMG submission 192421) | Freshwater microbial communities from meromictic Lake La Cruz, Castile-La Mancha, Spain - LaCruzMarch201714.5m_1 | ecosystem: Environmental > Aquatic > Freshwater > Lake | place: Spain: Castile-La... | reverse complement strand
TTACTTTTTTTGGCAATGCTGAATATCACGGTAAAAAGGTGCACCTGTTTCGGTGCTAATGGGTACATCAAAACGGAATTATTGGGGCTATTGAAACGGAATCCTTGGGTGCAGAGCTTTCTGAATTTGAAAGCTCTGCTTTTTTTAGTTATTTTCTGCGTTTAATTCCATATTCTTCTCTCATTGAGCAATCTTTTGATGTAGAATCGCTGTTTATTTCAATAACGTATGAATCATAAACAATTCTATCTAATATTGCATCTGCCATTGTCGGCTCTGATATTCTCTGATGCCAACCTTTGAGATCGAACTGAGAACAAAATATTGTAGATGCCTTTTTATGGCGGGCATGAATAATTTCAAGCAATAGTTTTGCGTCTGATTCATTCAGTTTACTGAGCATCCAATCATCTATAATCAGTAATCTAACACTGTTATAGGCTTGTATCAATTTCTTCAAAGTGTTCTCAGCAAGTGCTACATTCAGTTCCATTAATAGTTCTGGCAATCTAATGTACTTTGTAGCATAATATTTCTTACATGCCTCCATTCCAAATGCACAACTCAGATAACTCTTTCCTGCACCTGTAGCCCCTAAAATGATAATGTTGTGATGTCCTTCTATGTAATCACATGTCGACAATCGCAATATTTCGCTCTTATTGAGCTTTCTTCCCGCTTTGTAATTGATGTCTTCGATTGAAGCATGCGGTTGATCTAATGTGGCTTTTTTGATAAGTCTATACAATTTATTATTAATGCGATAGGTATATTCTGCATCCACTAAAAGACCAAATCTCTCTTCAAAGCATAATGAGTGATAGCTTGGCCTACTAATTTGATTTTTAAATTCTTCTGCCATGGTCGTAAGTCTCATTTCAATGAGTTTGTTTACAGTTTCTTGATTAATCATCGTTTCCCCCCATAATACTCTGCACCTCTCGTATAACTATAGGTGGTAGTCTCTTTATTTTCCACTTCGTCCTCATAACGCTTATTTTCTAGAAACGTTTTGATACTTTTATACGTTGGATTAGGGGTATAGGATAATACTTTTTTACATGTAAGTTCTAATACTTCTGAACTATATCTTTCAGATAATTTTAAGATACCCATGCATGTTTTGTACGCTTGTTGTTCAACCCTTTGATTTTGTAAAATTGAAACAATAGCTGCAAGTGTATTTGGGCCTATTTTTTCTGCCCACTTTTTAAATCTTTCTCCATCCCATTGAATGAATGATTGATGATTGGGTGGCATATGTTCTGCAACCGTACTGTATTGATTTAATCTACCTAATAGTTTTAAATGGGAGGCTATTCTGTTTTTTTTGTAAAATATTTCAATGATTTTCTTAGATATTCTTACTTCAACTTTTTGACTTATATATTCATGTGGTACTGAATAGTTTTGTTTTTCTACTGATACATGATAGTTAAACTGAACAGTTGCACTCTTCCATTGTGCAAGTTCATACGCATATTCAGGTAAAGGAAATAGGAGAGGCTTTTCTTCTTCTAAAAATATGCCAGTTCTACTGCCTTCTCGTTTTTGAAAGGGTTTCAGATTGAGTTCTTGCAATTTGATTTTGATACTTTTATTTATCTCGTCAATTGAGAAGAATGTCGAATGTCTTAATGCTGCAATAATCCACGTTGTCACGTTATTTACTGTGCTTTCAACGCTTGGTTTATCTTTTGGTTTTACAATTCTTGTGGGTATTATTGCCGTTCCATAGTGCTCTGACATTTCTCGATACGTTTTGTTTATATCAGGTTCGTAGTAATCTGCCTTATTTACACCTGTTTTAAGATTATCTGGGGTCAAGATCTTACTAACTCCTCCAAAATAGCTATACATGTTAACGTGTGCTGAAATCCAACTACTTAAACTCATATCCCTAAAACCTTCAACATACGTATATCCACTATAGGGTAATACCGCTACAAATATATAGACTGGTATTAACTCGCCTGTCGTATTATCAACGATATTACTTGTGGTTCCAGCCCAATCTACTTCTATGATTTCGCCTGGTTTTCTTGTAATATGCATTGTCGCTTGTTTTACAACGGCATATTTCCGATAATGAAAGCAAAATTGTGTGTACATAAATGGCATATCTCCACTTTGATTACATTCTTCACAGTATTCATTCCATAGCAGTTTTAGAGTTACGCCACTTTTCATCAACTCTTTGTGAATATACGCTACATCTGGCATTTTACATTCTGAAACTACTGTAGGCTTAGGGTGAAATTTTGAAATTAATTCCTCATCGCTCATTGCTTTGTCTAACGGCCAACTTATTTTCAGTGCCTTGGCTTTTTGCAGAATTCGCTGTACTGTATTTTTACCACAGCCACAACTGTCTGCTATTTTCTTTTGTGAAAGATTTAGGTGATGCAATCGCAGTATTTCTCTTATATCGGTCATTTTTGACCTCCTCATATGAATTTCACAACATGTGTGATAATTCATTATACTCGATTGACCCCAACATCTCCGAAACGACGACACCATTTGTTCCGTTTCTCTGACCCCATCACCTCCGTTTCAAACACCCCATTCTATCCGAAATACTCATTTGTCATCTTACTTCCTACCATAACTGCTAAAACAAGAGATATGATAATGGTAAGTGGCATGGCAATCACAAGCACAATAATGGTGTTCAGTAGTGCTTTATAGAGAAGAGAACCATGAAAAAGTACATCTGTATAATATCTTATCCCTACAAACTGAATGGTTGAAGGGTGAAGTAGCCCTTGAATATCTACTCGAAAAAAGCTCATAATGATTGATGCTACGATAGGTAAAAAAGCAAAGACTGCCAGTAAAAATAGCGCTGGAAAGAGAAATATCCATAGGGCTAATTTATTTGTTTTCATATTTTTCTCCTAAAAATTTTTAGAGTGTTCTCAATTTAAAAACTTCCTTTTGGAATCTCTTTTGAAATTCCATTAGGTATACCACGGTAATTAACACCATAAACACTTTCAAGATAGTGTAAATACCCCTTTTTACCATCCCCTAATCTTATCGCAAGAGATTTCCAATTTACTTTATCCTCTTGTAATGTAACACCTTCGCTACTCCAAGAAGCTTCACTAAGTGCGGCCATCCTTGGCAGTGACTGATACATGAGACAATTAAAGTCTGGAATGTTTTCTGAAAATAGTGCCCCTTCAATTCCAGCAATTCTTTTCGTTTTACCTATCTGTTCTTGTGTTGTTTTCACCGCTTTAACCATTGAAAGCACCTGATGGGTATCCACCATTCGCCCTGCCCACGTTTGCCCAAACTCTTCAAAAGCTGTCGTATAGGTTAAATCAAAATAGACTTGATCAGCATATGCTAGAACAGTATTATACCCCTTATTTATAAGAGATGCAGCTTGTGAAATTCCCCCATCACTAGGGTTCCACACCCATGCATGGCCTGCTCTATTTGCTGAAACTCTATCAATACTTAATTTATCATCATCCATTTGAACAAATTGTTGCCATCCTGATAAAATTAGATTTGGATTATTTTCAGACATTTTTCTAAAAAATGAGTGCGTTTTCTCAAGAGCATTCATTTTTTCCCAACCAGTGATGGTTGCAATCTCACTTGAAAGTGAGTAGAAACTCACTTCATCTCCCGCTACACTCACTTCATTTTTTATCGCATATGCAGTCGTTTGACCTTCAAATAGTCTTGCAATTTCTTGCACTATTTCATCTATTATTCGTGTAAAATCTTTTGACTTTTCACTTGATTCACCATATAGATAAATAGGAAGCACATCATCTGTGTACCCTTGCGCCGAAACATAGTCTGAACTCTCATTTTTATCATAAAAATATTCAGGATAGGCCTTAATCAGTGCACGTGCATGACCTGGAAGATCAATTTCTGGAATGACAGTAATATTATGAAAGTTTGCAAATTCTACTAACTCACGAATCTCTCTTTGAGTATAGTAACAACAATACTCAGTATTCACATCAACTTGATTTGTATCCTGAACTACCGTATTTAGATTGGCTTGTACTAAGTAACAACCACTCATTTCACTTGTTCCACCACGCACAGATGCCTTCTCGTGGATTTTTGGATATTTTTCAATTTTTACTCTAAATCCTTCATCATCTGAAAGGTGCAGATGCAATGTGTTCAGTTTATGTGACGCCATTATTTCAATGAATTTTTTAATCTCATCAAGAGAGTAAAAGTGTCTTGCTACATCAAGCAGTATGCCTCTGTAAGAAAATCTTGGTTCGTCTGCAAGTGTAATCAGTGGTAGATATCCATTTAATTTTAAAAGTTGAAACAGCGTTTGAAATCCATGATATATCCCTGCAATGTGAGAGGCTGATATGTGTAATTCACTCTCTGTAATATTTAAATTATACCCCTCATTATTCTGAGTCATGTCTGGAGAAACCTTGAGAATGATTTTGTAATCACTCACATCATTTTGACCTACAAATTTCCCGAAAGGAGGTGTGTTTTCTAATTTGCTTCCAAAAAAGTTTGAAAGAAGTGTGCACTCTCCATTCTCATCCTCAATGCTGAATTTTGAAATATTTCTGAGTTTTTCCTCATTTAACGTGAATTTTTTTGGCGTTGGGATGAGTCCATAGCACGACTCTTGAACTTTTTGGCTTTTATCCCAATTGTTTCGAATGTGCGCTGAAATTTCCTTTTCTATGCGCTCATGATCATGATTAAGCATAGTATAAGTAGAAAGCTTTGTCATCAGAGGAAATGCTTTCATACCTCCGTGCTCTTCAACCGATATGAAAAAACTTTGCGGCAGTCCAGATACATTTGTTGGAACTCCCCCTTGATTGTTGTTTCGAAGTTCTACTTCATACTCATGATTAACCAGTAACTTAAATGGCTCTGATGGTTCAAGCAGTGTCAGTGTTCCTTGACTAAAATCCATCTGTAATACTTCATTTTTAACATACTCAAGATTGGACTCTTCCAATTTCCCAACGATTTTCATGGTGAGTTTATCATTAACCCCTCTACTTAATACCGTCACAAATGGACGTGGCATATAAAATCCTAATTGCCATCTTCCCACTATATCTTCAAGTGCTTTAAGCCTAGCAATGACGGAAAATTCATTCCATTTTATATCGCCTTGCATTTGCCCTATCTTAATATCTAAAATCTCAATCTTACTCATTTTCTCCCCTATTCATCATCATCTTCATTTTTCATTATCTTATTAACTTTGATATTGAGAGAACTCAATGCTTGATCTAAAGTTTGTTGTTTATAGATTACATTTTGAAGACTTTGGACGATTTGACTCTCTAGCTTCTCATTTTGAGGAATATTCAACTGGACAACAGAAGCATAGACTTGTTGTTTTGCAACTTGATTGAATGGTGTGTTTGGCAAATAATTCCATCCTTTGATATTGGTTGGAGGAATTCCTGTCTCTTTATAGTATTGATATTCAATTTCAGGTGAAGTTAAAAATGCCATAAGTTTGAATGCGTTTTCTTTATTTTTAGAAGCTTTAAACATTACTAAATCATTTCCACCTAAATCAGAAATACTTCCATTTTTACCTGGAACTAATGCCGTTGACCATTTTGCTCTAAAAGCCGTTCCAGCCGCCTGATCTAAAAGTTGATCCTCCCATGGATTGGCAAAGAGAATTCCAACTTGTCCTTCAGCAAAAAGTTGTGCACTGTCTTCATCAACCGAGAGTGGGGCTAGCCCCTTTTGATTAAATGTCAAATACTGCTCAGCAGCCACTTTAAATTGTGGTGTCGCAACTAAGGAATTGCCACTTGCATTAATTATGCCTGTGTTGTTGTCATGGAGAAATGAATAAAAAATTGTTGCACTGTTAAATGGTAGCAACACAGGATACTTTACCCCATTTTGCTTTTCAGCTTCACAAAGTTTTTCAACCCCCTCCCATGTAGTTGGAAATGTATCAAATCCAGCTTGTTCCATTAAGTCTGTTCGATAAAAAGCAATTTTTGCCCCAAATATCCATGGCAAACCATATGTGCCCCCACTATATTGATTGGACTCAATAGTACTTGGAATAAAGTCGCTCTCATGAATCAAACTGTTGGGGGACTCCATATAAGGTTTTAAATTTTCAAGAACACCAAGTGATTGAAAATAGGCTAAATCCGTTGACCCGACAATTGAAATATCTGGAGTCGTATTGCTGAGTATTGCTGTAAGAAGTTTTGTTACTGCACTATCCCACGGTACGTACTGAACAACGACAGTTACACCTGGATTTTGCTTTTCAAATTCGCTCATAAGAGGCGCAATATTGGTGGGTTCTTCTCCTACGACCCAAATTGAAACGGTACTTCCCAATGCTTTTTTCTGATGTGTTTTATGCCACACTATTCCACCTATAATCAGAGCGACCACAATTATAATGAGGCTCCATTTCCATTTTTTCATAACTCACTCCAACTAATTATTTTTAAATTTAGTATAATATCCCTGATTTGCAGTTTTTAATTTTATCCAAAGTGCTTCTAAATCATGCTCTTGTGGTCCTAATGGATGTACAATCATTGCTTGTTTTATATATGACTCTTCACCGTTATGATGCCCCATAATAGTAAGTCTTTCATAACTCTTAATGGTGTGAATTAATCCCAACGTCACAAGCGATGCCTCACCAAGTGGTATGATTGTAACCCCATTTTTATCAATTTCAGCCGGAACCTCGACAACGTAATCAGCCGGAAGGTTCGTAAGCGTTCCATTGTTTTTAATATTAACAATATGCACACGCTTCGACTCTGTAAATAGATCACGCAGCAGCTCAGTTGCAACCGTAGAGTACATATACCCGCCACGCTGCGATAGCTCTTCAGGGGGTGAAACGCGCTCAACTTCTGAATATAAATTCAAAAGTTCAGACTCAATTTTAACAATTTGCTCACCACGAGTCCCCTCATTATTGCGTTCATCAATTTCTCGTGACATCATGATTTTATCATTATAAAAATACCGTAAATACCCATTTAACAGCAATTTCATATTTGGAAGAAAGGTTTTACTGTATTCAATTCCCGGTATATTTTTCATATTCACATCGAAATTATCCCAGAGCTCCTGAGTTCTATCCACCCCCTTAATTTTTACGCTCTCCACCCAAGTGAGATGATTCAACCCATAATATTTTAAAAAAACATCCTCACGTAGACAGTTAAATATTTCACAACTCTTCATTATAAATTCAATAGGGACATTGCAAAGTCCAATACACTTTTCATAGCCTAAGGTATTTACAATATACTCTGTAAGCATTCCAGATGGGTTTGTAAAATTGATCACCCATGCATCTTTAGAATATTTTTTTATGAACTCAACATACTTTTCGACGATAGGCATTGCTCTAAGACCATTAGACATACCACCTATTCCCGTCGTCTCTTGACCAATAAGTCCAAAATCCAATGGAATTTTTTCATCACTCACCCGACCTTTCAAGCACCCTGCTCGAAATTGAAAGATAACAGCATCACACCCAGTCAGCGCAATTCGAGGCTCTAACTCATAATGAAGCGAGATGCCCGATTGACTATTTTCAATAATGCGTTTAGAAAACTGAGTTAGCACCTCTATTTTACTTACACTCTCTTCAATATCAAGCATCACCACTTCTTTAATATTGAGCTCTTGCTCTATCTTAATAAGTCCTTCAATTAGTTCCGGTGTATAGGTACTTCCCCCACCTACAACACAAATTTTCATACATTCACCTTTCTATAGCTTGATTTTAAATTTTGAACCACTCTCTTGTTGAGTAATTTTTTTCTCTCTAATCCAAAAAGCAACGCACCAATCACAGGCGGCGTATCTGGAAAAATCAACTCAATAAACGGATATCTCGAAATTAGGGCATTTTCAATCATTCTCAAAAAAAGATGATTTTTATGTGTAAAGATGTGACCATCCAACACAAGTTTAAAATTATCCTCTTCTTGAATATATTTTTTCTTAAAATGCTCCGTTATAATTACAATCTCTTTCACAAAATCCCAAGCAATAGAGAGTGCAACACCATCATAATCTTCTACAGCTCTGAAAAGTTCCGTATTAATTATTTTAGCCGCATCAATCGTCAATCCTATATCCATAAAGTCACTCATTGTCGCAATTGAGAATGCTTTACACAGCCTTGGTCCAAGTATTGACGCAATATCTCGACCATCTTCAGCGCGCATCGCTGCAGATAACACCTTTTTTGCAAGTAGCATAGATCCTAAATTGTCTCCAAGATACTCACAAAGACCTCCTAACCTAAATACATTTCCATCAGAATCCATAGCAAAATTTGTGTTTCCTGTTCCACAAGTTATTACAATTCCTGCTAACTCTTCTACACCATTTTTTAAAGCAATAATTCCATCATTATCAAAATCAAACTCTATTCCTTGAAAAATTTCTGTAAAATGAATTCTTAGCATTTTAAATTCAGCTTTTGTATCTGCACCAGCAACACCTAAATAAACGTAATCAATGTCAGTAAATGATATTTTTCCATCTCTGCATACCGCCTCAGCTCCTTCACGAACTCTCTTTCTAAGTTCGTTCTCTCCACACTCTTGATGATTAGCCCCAATTGCAAAATGTTCTGCAATAAAGTTGCCATTTACATCGCAAATCGCATAATGTGATTTTGAATTTCCAATATCTATGCCTAAAATATATCCCATTTTTGCCCCTCTTCACCTAATTTAGTTATTATCACTTCGTCTTTATTCGCCTGTTTTATTTTTTAAAGTTAATAATTATCGCTTTTGATGTGCGTTATTTTAATTTATTTTAACATTTATTCGGTTATTTTGTCAATATTAATTTTTGAAATCTTTTTTTCATTAAAATATTAACAAATCTGATTAACTATGATACAATATTAAAAAATACAATTTAGGAGTGAATAATGAATATTAATGCATTTTACTGTTTTGCACATCGCGGTGCAGCTGGATACGAACCGGAAAACACCTTAAGATCCTTTCAAAAAGCGATAGACCTCAAATCTCCATGGCTTGAACTTGACGTCCACCTTAATGGAGATGAACTCATAGTTTTTCATGATGAAACGTTAGAGAGAATCACCCAAACTCTAGGTAGAATTGACTCTATGCCAATAGAAAACCTTCAGCTTCTAGATGCCGGAAAGGGTGAAAAGATACCAACCCTTCGCGAAGTACTCAATTTAGCCAATAGACGCATTAACTTCAATATTGAACTTAAAGGAAAAAATACTGCAAAAAAAACTGTAGAAATCATTCACGAATATATTCAAAAAGGGTGGGATTTAAATCAATTTATTATTTGTAGTTTCAATGCGGAAGAACTTGCTAAAGTCCACACCTATGATTCTCAAATCAACATTGGGTATCTCGTAGATGTTTTATGCGAAGAATCAATAAAAGAAGCAAGAGAGATGAACTGCTTTTCAATCCACCCTTGGTACGAAACTGTAAACACAGATACTCTTGCCTTAGCACATCAACACAGCCTTAAAGTTTTCCCTTTTACGGTAAACTGGCCTGAAAATATAGAAGCAATGCTTCAACTTCATGTAGATGGAATTATTTCTGATTTTCCTGACAGAGTAATGAGTTTTATCAATATGATTAAAATAAGTAATTAACATAGAATTAATTTGTAATATAATGCCTTTTTACTTATAATAAAATATAATAAATCAAATCAGGAGGTTTTATGAAAATGTTCAGTGCAACTTTAAATGCTGTTATTAAAGAGTGTGAAAGTGAAGATTTTGAAAATTCTATAAAGAACATACACACTAAAGATTTCTCGAAGAGTCGTGTCTCACATCATTTTTCGCTACCTTGCCACTGGTCTACATCATTCGAGTCAGAAATTCAATACACATCCTATTTAACTATCATTCTATCTCACTGCCTAATGCGTTATTCAAATCGAGATAAATTTTGGTTCAAGTCATTAACAAATAACACTATAACCCCAAGTTTCATTCGCTATTCAAAAGATTTTTTCAATGCATCTGTTACACATTTTTATGCTCTCTCATCTGAACTTTCAACAATGTCAACTCTTGATTTTTATAATACAATTTCAAACTCATTTTCATTTTCTAAAGATAATCCATTTTTACCTAATATAATTGAAGTTTCACCTCACCCTAAATACGTAATGACTATCGATGATGAGCTCTTGGTATCTTGCAAAATAAGTGATAACACATTAGATATCACACTGCACTATATAGAAGAACTCTTTACTCAAGAGTTTATTTTATCCTTATCTGAATCTATCAAAATAACACTTCTCTCCAATATTAAAAATTTAGATAAAAAGCTTAATATTGCCATCTCCGAAAATGATTTATCTCTTATTAACTCAGCTAATTGCTTTGAACACCCCTATGTTTCTGAAACTCTATGTGATTTAGTATGGAGTGGAATGGAGAAATTTCCTGACAATATTGCTGTAATTGACAAATTTTCAGAATACTCACACGCAAGCATCAAAAATCAAAGTGAGTCCATTGCTAAACTTCTCATTAAAAATGGAGCCAAACCCAATAATCTTATCGCAATATATAGTGAAAAGGGATTTCAACACGTCATTTCCACTTTTGCAATCACCAAATCAGGAGCTGCATATCTTCCCTTGAATAGCGATTGGCCACTTGGAAGGATTATTGAAATTTTAACCGATGGTGATGTTAAAATTGTACTTATTTCAAAAAAAATGTACAAAGAACATATACGTGGGCTAGAAGTCGCCTCTCAATACCAATTCATCATAATCGAAGATTCTGTTACATTTAAAGATGATTCTATCGCATTCCCTACCCTCTTCGAACATGATCTTGCATACGTTATATTCACTTCCGGTAGTACAGGAAAACCAAAAGGGGTTGCCATCACTCACCACAACGCGTCCAATACAATTGTGGCCGTTAATAACTATTTTAATGTTAATGCAACTACTCGAACCATTGCACTTTCAGAACTGAGTTTTGATCTTTCTGTCTATGATTTATTTGGTCCAATAGCTTGTGGAGGTGCCATCGTTTTCCCAGATCCTGAGCGTTCTAAAGAGCCTAACCATTGGTCTGAACTCCTCCATGAAAAGCATGTCACGCTATGGAATAGTGTTCCACAACTTATGCAACTAATGAGCGACTACTGTGAAATGACCCACATAAATGCTGCAAAACTTTCATCAATTCTACTCAGTGGGGATTGGATACCAATTAAACTCTATGATCAACTAAAAAATGTGTGTCATAATCCTAAAGTGGTTAGCCTTGGTGGTGCAACAGAAGGAGGTATTTGGTCCATTTGGTATGAAATAAAAAATGTACTCCCTCATTGGAAATCAATTCCTTACGGCGTGGCGATGCCAAATCAAAAAATGTATGTTTTAAACCATTTTCAAGAACATTTGCCCATTGGAACACGCGGAGAGATATATATTGGTGGAGAAGGCGTGGCCAAAGAGTATTGGCGAGATAGCGTTAAAACATCCTCAAGTTTTATTCATCATCCCACCCTAGGTAAAATATATAAAACGGGAGATGCTGGTAAATGGAACAGTGCTGGATATATCGAGTTTGACGGGCGTATAGATTTCCAAGTTAAAGTTAATGGTTATAGAATTGAACTTGGAGAAATTGAACTGCGTTTAAATGAAATTGTTGAAATCGATCAATCGCTTGTAACTGCCATCGATGATGAAAGCAAAAATAAATACTTGTGCGCATATTATGAGTCTGACTCCCCCCTTGATGAAAAACTCATTCGCTCATATATTAGCCAAACCTTACCGGAATATATGATACCTAAAATTTTCATGCATTTAGAAAAATTCCCTTTGACAGTTAACGGAAAAATCGATCGAAAAGCACTCCCTACTCCAAAATTCACTTTAGAAACTTTAGGTGAGTATTTTGCTCCAAGAACTACTGAAGAAGAAAAAATCGCTTCAATTTATTCAGAAGTTCTCGCCACAAATAGAGTTGGCATAGATGATAATTTTTATGCTCTTGGCGGAACTTCTTTAAAGGCCATTCATATTGCTACAAAACTGCAATCCATGGGGTTTATTATTGCTGTTACTGATATTTTTAAATATAAAACCATTCGAGAGTTATCTGATAATAAAAATCTTAAAGTAAAAGATTTAAAAGAGATGTTTAATGAGATCCGTGAAAATCTTCTTGCATCAGAAGAACTAAAAAACTCCTCTCATTTCAAAAAATATCTCTCTAACTTTATAAAAAGTGAGCAAGATAAAATAGAATTACCTCAATTCTATACACCACTAAAGATAAATACTATTCTACTCACTGGTGCAACAGGTTACTTAGGGCTCATATACTAAAAGAACTTCTAAAAAATGACACAGATAAAATCATTTGTATTGTAAGAGCAGATAACGATGAAATAGCTTTAAATCGCATTAAAGAAAATTACGTAGCCTATTTTTCAAAACTACCCGACAATTTTGATATTCATGTAGAAGCTTACTGCGGTGATGTTAGTCAACAGCATCTTGGCTTATCTTTATCCAATTACAAAACTCTCTGCAGCAGAGTCGAATCTATTATTCATGCAGCAGCAAATGTTGGGCACTATGGAGAGTATGATCAGTTTTACTCTGCTAACGTACTGCCTGTAGAGCGATTGGTATTTATGGCAAAAACAGATAAAATTAAAGCCATTCACTATATCTCAACGCGCTCGGTAATAGATTCTCTATCTGTAAAAAACGAACCCTTTCTTGCGTTTAGCGAAGATAGCGATATTTACTCACTTGATATTCCAAACAATGTATATGCTTTAACGAAATTTGAAGGAGAAAAGCTGATTATAAATGCTAGAAAAGAGGGTATCCCTGGGTCTATATACCGAATTGGAAACTTAGTATTTAATAGCCAAACACTTCAACATCAAAAGAATATAAACGATAATGCCTTTTACCAAATCATCAATTCCGCCATTAACATGGGGGAGTATCCAAAACTCTATTCCTCAGTCGAAATGTCTTGTGTCGATGATACCGCAAAGGCTATCGTCCAAATTGCTTCAAAGAGTGAACTTCAAAACCAAACCTTTCATCTCTATAATCATGAACTCACACATTTAGGTAAACTCTTATTAGAGCTTCCTCATAATTGCCTAAAACTTAAACCACTAGACTCATTTTTAAGATATATGCTTATTAAGTTTAACAATCCATCACAAAGTCATTATATTAAGAATTTCATGCTACATATGGGATGGCTTGATGAGCTAAAAGGTAAGACTTTAAGCATACGAGTTGATATCAAAACTCAAGAGGTTCTTAAAAAACTCAACTTCAAATGGCATAAAATTACATCTAACGATCTAATAACAATGAGAAATCACACACTTGAAAGAAGAGTTGATTTTCTTGAAACAGTAAATATTTTTAGTGGTGTCAATAGAGAAACGCTCTTCGAAATTGCAAATTACCTTCAAAAAGAGTATAGTAGTAAAGCAAAAAATCTTATGAAAGAAGGGGTGAGAGACGACTCTTTTATACTGGTTAGAGATGGTATCGTTGACATCCTTACCAAAGATGAATCGAACAATACTCTTTCCGTTGCTCTTCATGGAAGAAGTGCGGTTGTCGGACTGTATCATGTCTTTGCAAAAATCCCTGCAACAAGGCGTGCAATTTCGGGAAGTGATATTATTTTCTACAGATTAAAACGTGAAAATTTAGAACTCTTTTTCAAGAAAAATCCTATCATAGCTGCAAATATTCTTTTAGGTATTGAGCAACGTAAAACTTACCTAACAATCGATACTGATATTGTAAATAAAATCTTTGTAGGATCCTTTAAATAATGTAATAGCAAAATAAAAATAGCCGTTAAGCATCTTTCAACTTAACGGCTATTTTTTTATCCAACTTTACTCTTAACATAATTTTTAATAATTTTTTTTCATGCAAACGACCATTAATGCGCAGTATGCTTATTAAGTAAATGATTATTGTTTAAGCATAATTATTTATGCTTTCCGCTCTTTGTCTAGATAAGAGCATATTATATTTAGAAAATTCTATTATATAATTACCTTTTTACAACTAATATTTCGGTCATTCTTGACTTGTAAAAATTTACTTATCTTTGTAATATAGGGTTACCAAAATATTATCAGGAGGCTTTAATGAAAAAAATGTATTTATTACTACTCGCATTCGTACTACTCGTATCTCTAGCATTTGCAGGAACAGTATCAGGAACACTTCAGAATGACAATGGTTACTATTACATCGCTTTAGGCTCTTACACAAGTTCAAGTTCTTTACAAACACAGGTATTCTCGGTTTATCCAACTGAAGGCAAACATGGCATTTGGTACGATAATCAGTCTTGGACGTTAGATACGAATAAAGATGGACAACACATTACAATCACTCAAGATAATATTACAGACGGCGTGCCACTATCTTCACTTGTAGGTGATAAATATACATTTACTTATAACACAGATGCCAATGGTTCTCCTATTTTAACAGAATATAATGCTTCGAAACACTGGTTAGTTGTAGAGTTCACATGTACAAACCCTGAAATTCAAGGTAGTGGTCAAAATTCTCTTTATACATCAATCGGTTTCAACTATAATAATTAATAAAAATCGGTCTCACGACCGATTTTTTTATACCTCAATTTCAATAAATATCCCACAATGATCAGAGACTCTATCATCTGAAAATATGACCTCTCCACGCACCACTTTGAAAAGAGTATTCGAAAAAATATAATCAATACGCTTAGCTGAAGAAGAGTGTTGCCACCCATCAATATACTCGCCAATGGTATACTCCGGCTTTTTACCTAACCCTAAACAGTACTCTGCATACAAATCATAGTATCCCTGTTTCAAAACACTTTGATACTCCTTCGAGCTATCAGGGATATTAAAATCACCAAGAAATATCGTTGGTAGATGTGATTCTTGTATCATCTTATGAAGATTAGCAAACTGAAACTCAAATCTTTCACTCTCTTCTATCGCTTGACTTAAGTGACACGAGATAAAATTGATAGACTTCCCATGAAAATCAATGACCGCCTTTGAAACTACTCGACTATTCCACTGACTTTTTTCAACACCCTTTGAAACATATCTTGATTCAAGCTCGCCCATAGGTAAACGACTTAATAACGTCTCCCCCTCTTCGTATTTTCCAAAAGAATCATGGCAAAGTGACCAAAAGTAGTGATAACTATCTCCTAATATTTTAGCAATAATTTCAGTTGAATTTCCCTCTCGAATATCATCAACAAGAATAGGAGCACTCTTTAGCTGGGCAGATTCTTGAAATGCCACAACATCCACTTGATTTTCTTTAATAAACTCTGCAATTTTAATGAAATTTTCTACAGGGGTTTTCTCTTCATAGCAGTGTAGATTAAGCGTTAATATTTTTAGTCCCATACAGTTTAATCCTCTCTTATTGCAAGAGTTACAATCTCCGCCTTATTTAGTTTCAATGGAAGTGCTGCTTTTTTAGATGTTTGCTCTAAAATATTTGAAAGATAGAGATGCGTTCCTAAATGTGTTGTGATATTGAGCTTAGTTTCACTATCTTCAGCATTATAAAATCTTATTATAGAATCACCATTTAATGCTGTTTTCAGTGTGGAATGGAAAATATTTTCACCGCACCATGTTAAGAAACTTCCCTCTTCTAATGTCGAATCACTTTGAAATATCTGTTTCAATGTCAATGGAATTTGAAAATTATGAGATTTTCTAAAGCTCTCCATTTTATCCATTCCATGAGGAATAATCTCAAGCTCGCTTTTATAACTACCTAAACATTGTGCTTCTGGGGTTTCAAATACGCCCCAATCTCCTAATTCACTCACACTTCTAAGCAGTGTAACCGCTATAATACACTTTTCAGGGGATAAAATCTCATATTCGTTCAATCCTTTATTCGCAACTGTAAGACCAAATTCTGGACACGAGACATTCACAAACGCATGTTGATGTTGGCAGTTACTTGGATTCTCCCACACCTTTTCTGTAAAATTACTACGACTCGCTACTTCAAAAATCGAATCTGCCAAATGATTTTGACTGGCAATTCCCGTAGGAAATAGCATACGCATACGACAATCCTTTGCACTATTGTTATACTCCACACATACTTTTACACCTTTTGAATGCTTCTCAAGGGTGTAGCTTAGAGCAATCTCTAGCACAACGCTCTCATCACTTCTTTTAGACTCTCTAAATTTAAACTCTAATACTTCCTCTTTTTCATGCTCAAAAAGCTTCGTTGCCATCTCTTTTGGAACTTCAAATTTCAGTGTTGCTTGAATTGTCACTTTATACGGCGTATCTTCAATGACTGCCATTTCAGCTATAAGATTTTCTGAAGTAAGTGGGGTTTCACCCTTAGGAGCTTTAAAAATATACTCATTACCTACATCACCGCTATTTTCTAAAATTCCCAAACTCTTAAACTCTACGCCACTTAGCTTATCTGTAACATTAATAGAACCATTTTGGTTAACTTCAGCTTTAATATAGTCATTTTCAAGGATATTTCCATTTAAAAGAGAGTTTGAAAAGATTTTTTTCTCTTTCACCAATGCAAATACATTAACACTAAAGCTATCGAGAAGAGGTGTTTCAAATTCAACATTTACAACTCTTGCATAAAACGGCTGTCTAAACTTATCCTTAGGTAGATCATAACCAAATCTTATTCCCGCATCCGTTATTTTAGCAGGATAGAGTGTTCCCTTTGAATCTATAATAGCGTAATCATCTAATTTTATCTCACGTACATCACGGGCAATTTTTGTTGGATGTCCCTCTGTAAATGGAACACGCAAAACATCAATAGAAATCGTTGCCACTTCACGCTTAGCATATCCTGAACTATTTATCACTGCAAAAGTAGCAACGCTATTTCCTTCGAATGCTTTAATCGAAATCTTGGATGTAATATAATTAGATGCTTCATCTATGATAAATTTTGCAACATCATGTGCCTTTTCAAATCTTGCCACCATCTCACGATGTACAGAGTCTACACTGCAACCGCAAATGCTGTCATGAGGATGATTTTTCATCAAACTCTTCCATCCATACTCAAATAGATGATGAGGGTATTCGTAGCCCACACGCTTTGCCATAGTGGCGATAGGTTCTGCCACTTTTTCAAAAAGTGTTTGACACAATTGATTCCATTGTTTTAAATATACTCGCGCAGAAGCCGTATTTACAAGCGTATACCATCCATCGGTTTGCTGACTTCTAAGTTCCCCTTTAATCACTTGAAGATTCTCTGGAAGCTTAGATTTTATTTGATGAACATACTCATTAAAATTTGAATGAACAAACTCTATATCTGAGTAGAGACGATTTGCCACTGTAATGGCCTCTCCTAAATCTACTTGAGGAGGTTGATGATCGCACCCATTCATAAATAGAAGCTCCGATGTTGAGGCAAATTTTTCAGCATCACTGATACGTTTCTCCCAGTACTTCTTAGCTTCTACATCACTTGTAGGCACTTCCATTCCATTGTTATACCAATTAGCAAATAAAATACCTAATACCGTGCTTCCATCTCTTCCCTCCCAATACATCTCTGAATAAGGAGATTCAAACTCTGCCATATCACTCACTTCATTATTAAAACCTGTAGGTTTTACCCCACGTCCAAATGCCGCCGTTTCAATCCCAGCTTGTTTCAGAATTTGAGGCGCTTGACCCATATTTCCGAAAGAGTCAGGAAAATATCCAATTTTTGTGGCCTCAACTCCCCACTTATGGCAATCTTTAAATCCATAGTAAAGATTTCTGATATTCGCTTCGCTACTTGTCAAAAACTCATCTTGTAGGACAAACCATGGTCCAATATTAAGTTTTCCCAACTGAATTGCTTGCTTTAAAACCTCTTTTCTCTCAGGACGTACTTCTAAATAATCTTCTAGAAGTACCGTTTGTCCATCTAAATGAAAATAGTTAAATCCACTGTTTTTTTCAAAAGCATCTAAAAGTTTATCCATATTTTCAACCAACATCATATGATGGGTTTCATAAGGCAAATACCACTCTCTATCCCAGTGCGTGTGTGATATAATATGCGCTTTCTTCTTCATTTTTCCTACTTTCCAAATTTTACTAATAAAGTTCTAATTTCATAAGGTTTTACATTCAATTCAATACTTGAACACTCTCTGAAATCCTCAAGAGGTTTCTCCATCAAATTGGCTTCTTGCCATCCCACTATAGGATAATCACTACTTATCGTGACATTTTGACGTCCGCCACTATAATCATGAAGCCTTACGACCACTAAATCCGAATACTCAGATTTTTTGATAGCATCTATCACAACATTTGAATCACTCAGTTTAATAATTTGTTTTTGGTGCACTTCAGGTATAAATCCAGCTATAGAGTGTAAAGGCTGATTAAGTGCAAAAGCTATTTTATGAGTACTTGCATCCACAAAGTCCCCTGAATGTGGCAGTAGAGAGTATGTGAAATGATGCTCTCCTTGGTCTTGAATAGGATCAGGATGAATTGCTGATTTTATCAATGTCAATCGAATCACATTTTCCTTAATATCATGTCCATATTTACAATCGTTTAGCAAACTGACTCCATAATTTTTTTCAGATAGATCCACCCAAGTGTGAGCTACCGTTTCAAATTTAGCTAGATCCCACGTGGTGTTCCAGTGATTCGAACGTCTTACATTTCCATACTGAACATCGTATGTTGCATAGGTTGTACGAACATCTACTGGAAAAGCGACTTTAAGAAGTTGCTGCTTTTCGTGCCAATCTACACCTGTTTTAAAATCAATTCTGCGACTTGCCGCATAGAGAATCATATCTTGTGAAATGGTACTGCTCTCGTAAGCATAGTTAAATCTTACTACCGCTCGAAGCATGCCCGTTTCAACGACTTCAACTGAAATTAGGTTAGATATCTCTTTTACTTTTTCTTGATAATAAATATCTATGTCCCATGCCTCATGTGCCATCGGCTTATCTTCAAATACTTGAAATACATTTCCCTTTGACTTTGGCGCTAAAACCTCTCTTTCAGATGATTTATCAAATATCGACACCAATTGTCCATAGGCGTTCCAGAAAATCTTATACTCAGAGGATTCAATCCCATGATTAAGCAAAATAAAAGCACTGCCTTCACTCATACCATCACACTCTCTAAGTTCAATATTTTCAAATCCAAATGCGGGAACTAAGATTTCAACTAAGTATCCCTCTTCACATTTTTGAGAGACCAGTTCACACTGTTTAGAATAAAATTTTCCCACTGCTTGAGTTTGAATGAATACCGACTCTTTTCTGTCCCAATTTGCATTATTTACCACAACCCACTGATTTTTATTTTCAGATAGCGCTTTGGCAAAGAATCCTTTTTGTGCCTCTAAAGCAATATCTTCAGCCTCTTTATGCTCTAACTTAGTATCCTCATATACTTCTGTAATCGAAGAACCAGGAATAATATCGTGGAATTGATGTCTTAAAATGGTTTTCCATCCTTTTTCCAATGATTTCAGTGGATAGTTTGCAAACTCACCGCTGTTTAATGCACTCAGTACACCTAACCACTCAGTCTCTCTGTATAAATACTCTAACTTTCTATTCATCATCTTCGTATATGCTTGCGATGTATATGTACCTCTATGATATTCTAGATAAAGCTCTCCATCCCAAGTATGCACATACTCTTGAGTATTGTCGATATTTTCATGAAGCTTTTTGAAATACTCTCCCGCTCTGCCTGTCTCGACATTTGGAAGTCCAGGTAATTTATCCATTCTACGGCGATATTCTAGCATTTCACGGTTCACCCCACCACCGCCATCTCCAAAACCATACGATACAAGAAGATCTTGAGAGAGATTTTTGTCAGTGTATGCATCCCATACACCTTTTACCGCTTTTGGGGTTAATCGTCCATTATAGGTATAAAACCATGATCCCGGTTGACTCCAAGGCTCAGGGGTTGTAATGAAGTGCGTCAGTATTTCTGTTCCATCAATCCCTTTCCAGTTAAATGTATCATGAGGCATACGATTGTATTGATTCCAACTGATTTTTGTGGTCATAAAGGTATCAATTCCTGATTTTTTAAGTATTTGTGGCAGTGCCCACGAATATCCAAACACATCTGGAAGCCAAAGATACTCCACATCTCTTCCAAACTCTTCTTTAATAAATTTACTTCCTTGAAGAATTTGTCTAACAAGCGACTCTCCACTTGGGATATTACAATCCGCTTCAAGCCACATACCACCATCCACTTCCCAACGTCCTTCTGCCACCCGCTCCTTAATTTTTGCATAAATTTCTGGATAATCATTTTTCACATACTCATACAGTTGTGGTTGAGTTTGTAAAAATACATACTCAGGGTATCGCTCCATCAATCTAAGAACCGTCGAAAAACTTCTTGCACACTTCTCACGGGTATGTTTTAGTCTCCAAAGCCAAGCCACATCAATGTGAGTATGTCCAATACATCTTACATTAATGGTAGAATTTTTTTCCATAGCATCAATTTCAGCGTTTAAATAATCAGCCGTTTCATAGCAACTTTGATAAAATTTTTCACTTCCAGGAAGAGACCAATCTATCAACTTAAAGGCATCATTTAGAGCTTTTTGCAGATTAACTCTCTCCACAGAGAACTCATTTAACTCCGCAATCGTCTCATAGATAACTGAAGCATTAAAATATAAATCATCCATTTTTTCATCAAGCCAAGCAACTTCTGCTCGAGAAAATTTATGTTCTTGATCTCTTTTTACTCCTCCCCCTTCTAGTCCTGACCAAAGTCTAAAAAGAAGCTCAAATTCATTTCCAGCAATCCCAGAAGGTAAAAAGACCTCTTTATGATTGCTATCTACCCCTTGATAAGGTTTTGAGTCCACATAAAAAAGAGATTCAAATCCAGAATTGTTACCTGCACCAGTCTCACCAAAATCAAACACTCCAACCACTGTTTTATCACTCCACGTTGTAGGAATGGCAACACTTTGTTTTAACCAGAGATAGAGATCTCTTCCTTTCCATATTTCACCCTTATTGAGTCTTCCTGAAAATTGAGTGGCAACCGAGGGTGCGATATCAACCACTCCGTTTATAACTGTCTCAAAACTATCAATTGTGATAGCGTCGCGGTATCTATATCCTTCTAATTCTTGAATTCTTGAACGTAACTTATTCACTGTGTAAAAATTATCTTTCATACTCATTCCTTTCACAACTTGTATTAGTTGTTTATCATTTACTATTTTCTTTTTTTAATGTATAATGGTACAATAAAACTATATCAAAAAGGAGCATACTATTCAACAATATTTGAGTGAACACAAAATTAAGTTGTAATAGTTGTATCATAAATGTCTGAGATTATTAGAGTTAAACTCTATCAAGAAATTAAAAACTACCTTCTTGAAATGATTGAAAAAAATTATCTTGACCCAAATTATAAACTCCCCTCTGAAAATCAGTTATCTATAAAATTTAAGGCTAGCAGAGCTTCAGCTCGCCACGCTTTGAGTGAACTAGAATCTGAGGGGGTTATTTGTCGGATTCAAGGAAAAGGAAGCTTTATTTCTCATAATTTTTTACCAAAAGTTCCTTTATTTGAAAATTCAAGCCACAAAGAGAGCACTCTTATCGCTCTTCTTATTCCAGGAATTGATAGTCGATTTTACATCAATATTGTTGAAGGAGTAAAAAAGTCAATCAATCAATTTGGATATCAAATGATTTTGATTTTTACAGAAGCAAAACATGAATGTGAAAAAGAGGGGGTAAAACTCGCTCTCTCTCTTAATCCACTCGGTATAATCATTCTGCCAGTAGACAATCAAATATACAATCCTGAAATTTTGAAACTCTCCTTAAGAAATTTTCCAATCATCTTGCTAGATAGGAAATTCGAAGGCCTTGATATCAGTTGTGTCGCAAGCAACCACCTGAACGCCTCTTTTCAGGCCACCCAACTACTTTTTAAAAAACAGCATAAACATATCGGATTTATCTCTCCAACACCAAAAGTTGCCTCATCTGTGGCCGAACGTATAAGAGGCTATGAAACAGCTCTTCTTGAAGAGACCACATTTTCATCCTCATATAAATGTTACCTTAGTGATAACTTTGAACTAAGAAAAAATGAAATGTATGACTTTATCACTGCCACTCCCAATTTAACCGCAATCATTTGCGAAGGTGGCGCAACAGGTGTTGAACTCATGCACCTATATACAAGCAAAGCCTTTAATAACAGAGTCATAGAGTTTATTTTTTTTGACAATGAGTATGAACATTATTACTCCCTACTCCCAATTAAACCTATTATTATAGATCAAAATCCCTATGATATTGGTTTTCAATCAGGACTTCTCATGCAACATCTCATTAATAATCCTCTTGATAAAAAACAGATTATACTGAGTGACACCATCATTGAATAAGCTGTCTTTAAAAACAAAAAAAGTTCTGCGAATTAACGCAGAACTTTTCATATTAATTTGTAGGAACCAATTGTGCCGTCACTACTTTCGCAACAGGCACACTAGAGTACATCGCTGAAAGTGCTGTCGCTCCTATAAGATTACCATTTGCGTCATAACATAAATACTGATATCCATTCCCT
>Ga0247844_1003523_pt1 | contig 22726 bp, 23 predicted proteins | sample LaCtaG_FD_192421 | JGI IMG/M metagenome (GOLD analysis project Ga0247844, IMG submission 192421) | Freshwater microbial communities from meromictic Lake La Cruz, Castile-La Mancha, Spain - LaCruzMarch201714.5m_1 | ecosystem: Environmental > Aquatic > Freshwater > Lake | place: Spain: Castile-La... | reverse complement strand
CCGCAATCCCTGAGCAGTTTTTTTAGGGGTACCCCTAAAAAAACTGCTCAGGGATGATTTAAATTAAAATAATTGGTATACTTTTGATTTGAAATACTGGTACACTTTTCAATTAATATAAACAATTTATTTCATAAAAGTATCGTCAATAAAAAAAAGCAATTCTTGATTGGCTTCCATGTAAGAAGTGTTTAAACAGTCCTTAGCTGATTTATATCCCCACATATTTGGTTTTGATGCAATTTTTGAAATATCTTTTATTTTTTTTATTTCAAGATTATTCCTATAGTCATATATTTTGACTGAATATGCTGTTATGCCATTCCATTTACCCTCTGGGAATGCTCCATATGAGAAATTACCGCCCATGCTACCTATTCCAATTTTTACATCAGACCCAAAAGCTGCATGATAGGCTAAAATTCCAATTTTAAAAGTAATCCTTTTGGGATTAGGGTCTTTGTAATAATCGCTTGTACTTAGCATATTAAATAAAGCAGAAGGATAATTCTGTTTTAGTATTTTTTGCAATTCTACAATAGTATTTTCCGCTGTGCATTCTACCTTAGATTTATCAGTTAAGATACGCCCATCAAAAAGCACTAAATCAATTGTGTCATTTTGAAGCAGTCCTCGCCTTGGGGAAGCTAATTGTTCCGCTGGACACCACACATATAATTTCTGTGCAAATGAATTGCTTATCAATGCGAGTACACTAATAATTATTATAAACTTTCTCATAATTTCAAATTGTTTTTTTTTAATATAACAAATCTATTCCATTCTGATAACCCCAACTACTATATTCAAACTCCTAATATCTGATTTTGGAATCGAGAAAGGCGGGTAATGCTCTTTATTATCACTTGAACAAATGATATACTCTTTGTTTTCTCTGTCCTCAAATAATCGTTTCACAAGTACCCCTTGCGAGCTATCAATCACATAGACTTTTCCCCACTGAAAAAAAAGTATGTCTTTCACTGTTTTGAGAGCTAAAATATCGCCATTGCTATATTTTGGGTACATGCTGCTTCCACTTACTCGAATTAAATACTCAACTCCTATTTTTTTAAATTCTGGTATTTGGTACTGCTCATATTTGTCAAGTGCCAACCCTTCATTATCTACACTTAAATATCCAGCAATTGCATCGAATGGAATCATTGGAATATTACCTCCTGATGCATTCGACTCAATTACATCGGTTTTTGTATTTTCTGATTGAAAACTTTGTTTGTATTCCGATGCAATCATTTCCCCCTCACCAGTATTTATCCAATCTTCATTAAAAGGACATCCGAAAGACGCATTTACCTTGTGCAAAAATTTCAATGTCAAGTAGCGGTCATTTCCGCTAAATGCAGAGCTCACAGAGCTTTTATTTAATCCAGCGGCACGGACGATGTCGAGCTGGGTCTTGATTACGCCAGCCCCCACCAAACTGCGGAACATGGCATCTAAAATTTCTCGCTTGGTCTTCATAGTGGTTTATTTTTTTGTGCGAATATAGTATGCATAGTGAATCATAAAAAAATATAAAACTGAAAATAATATATGTATTTTGTTTTGCAATACGAACTTTATTTGTACTTTTGCAACGTGTTCAAGGCAACAGCCTAAATGCAACAACAAAAATACAATACAAATCAGTAAAAAAGTGCGACAATGAAAAAGATTAACAAAAAACAATTGATGCAGCTTGCATGGCAATTCTGCAGGCAGACGGGCGACATGTTCGCTGAATGTCTAAAAATGGCATGGCGCAACATGAAATTGGTAGCAGAAATGCACGTTTCAATCGTCAAGTTCAAATACAAAAAAATCGATGGTTCGATACGTGATGCATGGGGCTCGCTGGTAGGGTTCGAGAATACAATGAGAACTGACAGACGGGCAAAAAATGACACAGTGCAGGTCTATTATGACATCCTTTGCGAAGACTTTCGCTGCTTTAAAAAATTAAACCTTTTGGCACAATGAAAGCAAAAATGACAGATTTTTATTTCGCTTTATATATCCTGAAATTATTTAGTTCAATTTCTTTTATAAACATTTTAAGACGCTTGATTTATATATTTATCAATAACTCGTTCCATGTCATCTTTTAGTCCACGTTTACGATTCAACAATGCTTTGTTCTTTTGCATAATTAGCAATTCTTGAATAAGCTCAAAATCAGAACTTTTATCATTACAAACCTTTTTTAACAGGTCTATTTCTTTTTGGATTTTTTCGTCTTTCACTTTCATGTCAATTCCTTTATTGTAGATATTGTTGTAAATGTCTGAAACTTGATATTTAAAAAATAATTCTCTGTGCCAAATGACTTGTATAGCCACTAACTCTTGGTTAGTTATAAGTTGGAGATTTGGTTTGTGTTTTTGTACTTCAAACTGGGCTTTCAATACTTGTTTTAGAAGTTTTGCTTTGTAATCTTCTGTATATGAACCTTGATTATGCCCATCTTCTGTCACTGCTTCTTGTCCATTTCTTCTAATAGTCCTTCGATTATTTGAAATATTCCTTTCATCTACCATGCTTGCTCGAAGTTGTAATAAAGGGTCTAACCATTCCAGTCCCTTTTTCACCAATGCTGTCATTGATTTATCTTCTTTTACTACAGTGCAAGTCCAACATCCAAATCTGCTTTGTCCACACGAAGAGTGGCTTTTATCTGTTACTACAGTTGGACATTCGTAATCATCAGCACTAGCATCCATATAAATTTGGTACAGTTGAGAATTGTCAGCGCCCCATGGCGAAGTCATGGTATTGATAATATACCAAACCTCTTCAAGATGTAATTCTCTGATGGGGGAATAAACAAAGGTGTTGGCTTGGTGCGTATGGTTGGTTAACCGTTTTCCCCTAATTGCATGCTTTTTAATTGTTCTAGCACGCGTGGCACTTTCTGATTTTCGTGTTCCAATCAATACTATTGCCTCGCCATCCTCGGCTACTTGCTCAGTAATAAATCTTGCTGTTGGCTTAACTTTCATCTTGTCAGTACACCACCGAAATACGTTATTTGGTACAGGATAACCTCTACCAATAATGTTGACCCAAAAAGAATCCTCTAATCTTGGGCGAGTTATTTTTACTTTAATTGGAATGTCTTGTTCAACTGCCGCAGTTTCAATCTTTAGCAGAACCGTATTTACATAATCAACAATGATTGGATTTTCTACAAGCGTATCATTACATATTACATAAACATCCCTTTTTCTCAATTCTTTTGGCACTTGTTTTATCGCCAACCAAACCAATTGAAGCATTGCTGTTGAATCTTTTCCTCCACTAAATCCTATTATCCATGGTCTATTATTATCTTGGCATAAATACTGATCTTCTAACTCCGAAATGATATAATTAATTCTTTGAGACATGTTTATGAAATATAGATATTGTTTTGACTAGTTGAATTCTATTAAATCTTCAAAATCAACTTTTTCAGCGCAAAGTTACACATTTGATTTAAGAAAACTTGCAATAAGGTTAAATATATTTAGCTAGTTCTAAAAGTATTTTTTTTTGAGTGGTATTTTCTATTCAGTCTCATTTGGAATGAAATTTTCAGCATACCTTATAATAATTGAATACACCAACCTGAGCATTGAATTCCAAAGCACAAATTAAGGTGATTTTGTTGGACAAAACCTCTCAACATTTCTATAATCAACGTTTTAAAGTAGAAACACCTACAATTGTTTTACTTTTAAATAATTTTCCAAAGCGCTAAACAGTTTTGACAGCTTTTGACAATTTAAAAGAAAGATTTAATTTGAGCAAAAATAAATACAATCATGAGAAGAAACGTTCTAACCCTTTGCTAAAATCTCACCACTATTCTATTCAAAATTCATCATTTCATTCTTGTATTCTACCCCTACCAAAACGCATTGCCATCTTCTCCATAAGTACTCAATACACTCCAACGGTTTACACATCAATGCTTTCAGCTGGTTATTTCGATAATAATTTTTAAAATTGAATTCTTTCAGTCTTAATCGCCTCAAAAATACTTAAAATTTAAGAAATGTATAGTGCGTTTATTGTGTTAGAAAACATGTTTTGGATGGTAAGTAACCTTTTGCTTTTTTATTTTCGAAATGGTAGCGTTTTTAGTTATTCACAAATACTATCAGATGATTGGCAATGACATTCTGTTGTTTAGTCTGTATGATTTTATTTCGTGTACAGAAATTCCAATCGTTAAAAAAATCAAGTACAGCTTTTTTCTACGGAAGTGCTCACAATATTAAATATTTGTAGAGGTATTTTCTACCGATGTGCTCATGATGAATGATGATGTAGACCTCCGACCAAAATTTGTTGAGAATCATGTTAATATTGCGAACTTTGGGCTAAAAAACCGACCTTCTGTTACGGTTATTTAGCTTAAACATTAAATTATGTGTACATTTCAGCTCTAAAATTGCCATTTTTGGCGAAAAGTAGTCTTTTCAGAGCTAAAAAAGAAGGTTTTGAGTTGCGGAGGTCATTTATATCAATTATTTGAATAGCTCCTATATTTCGGAGGTATAATTTCAGTATCCAATAATGCCACATTTAGCATTGAAGTCTTTAAATCGAAAATGTAATACAATTTATTGAATATGAAGGTCAGTTTTACTTGTTTTCAGAATAAAAAATTGAAGTTTTTCAGAATTGAATTGCTCAAAAAGTCGATTTTGACATAAAAACAAGGGTATTTATATTTTATTTGCTGCTGAAATTAATCGATTAACAAGGCATTACAAAAATATTTTGGATTTTACTCAAACTTAATATCTTGATTTAAAGCATTTTTAGAAATATTTCCAAATTATCAATATTGTAATATTTTTTTTCTTGCATTTATTAAATACTTTGCGTACATTTGCAATTGAAATTTTAGATATGTTTAATATTATAATATGCAATAGCAAATATAATGTTTGACAACATATAAATAAACAACATTATAATATACACTATAATACTTTAAAAATTATGAGAACAAGAGATGGACCTGGTAATTGAATTAATAATGAATAATTAATAATGAAGGAAGTGGTGATAAACTGCTTCTATTTTAAACTAATAATAATAATAGTAATAGTAATATATGCATATGAAAAATATAATAAATAGTTTTTTAAACCCTTCAAAAAAAATCCGACAAAATGGAACAAATGAAGAAAATTGACAAAATCCCATTGGGTATCTTGAAGGACGAAGAGTTCTTTCAGATTGGCGACCAGGTAATGGTTGCAATTGAGAGTAATAATGCTGAGGCTTTGAAGCTTCGCGGAGTGTTTAACCTATTTGGCGCGAGCCTGGCGCTAGCACGGACGAAAAAGAAACCCCAAAGGGTGCATCCTTTAAGTCCGACAATCAATGAGCTAGTAGAGCAAATCGACTATTGCGTGATGTCGCTAATGGACATTAACAGAGGGCACAAAAGATCGGTACCAGCCCTTCAAAAAGTGTCGGCTGCTATTACAGTTCCGTTTATCGAAGACGCATTGGGTAGTTTTTATAAGCAAAACAGTTTTGTGAAAAGTGAATGGCTGAAAGCCTTCTTTGACGAAATTGATAAAAACAGTCCATTGAGCCTTGCTCTGACCGCCATGAGTATGAAGCCCATGCTGGACGATTTGCGAACTGATTATACCGAGTTGGTGGATAAAAGGAATCAGCGAACCAGGGAAAAGTTACCACCGGCAGAGGAGACCAATCTGACACAAGTACAAAATTCCAAGCGGATGCTGCGTAATTTATTTATTGCGATTGAAACAAATGCCATGCTTGAAACCGAACTCAACTATGAGCCACTTATTATCAACATCAACAGTATAATTAGCGAATTGATGCGAATAGTAAATATGCGCCGAAATGCTCAGGATGCCATTGTTGTAGAGGCTAAAAGCACAACAGCTCCGGAAGCTATTAAACCATCCGAAGCTGCTACTGTAAACCAAGAAAGCCCAATTAAACCTTCATTGTAACTCGAATTACAATGCTTTTCAAAATTAGCTCTGTAGCCATTACGCTACAGGGCTTTTTTTGTGCTTAAAAGCCTCATTAGACGCTACAAAGATAATACTTAAGTTGTTAATTTGAACTTAAGGGGGATATAATTTATGAATATCTTTGGTTCAATAAAGTTTCAGGTGGGGAATACATTATAACGAAAATGAGAAATTAGAACGTGTCACGAATTCTATCGAGACTGCGGAAACCTTCGTTCTATTCATATTTTTTTAAAGGAGTAATTTAATGGTATATGAATCTTGTTACTACTATTTCATATTACCCACTAAATAGAACATGAACAATGTAAGATTACCCCATAAATGGAACAAAGCAAACGTACATTTACCCCATAAACAGAACATATATTTAAATAATTTACCCCATAAATAGAACATTACAGAAAATTATTGTAATTTTGAGCCAAATATTTATCTCAAAATTATGTATCAACGAAAAATTAGTCAGGAATTGCTGGTGTGGAAAAATTCTACAAACAGAAAGCCATTGGTATTAAGAGGTGCACGTCAGGTTGGAAAAACTACTGTTATCAATCATTTTGCAGAGTCATTTCAGCAATACATCTATTTGAATTTAGAACGTAAGGAAGACAAGGCTTTATTTACAAACAAACAGTCTGTAAATGAAATGGTCGATGCCTTATTTTTTCTAAAAAACAAATCGAGACAAATTCAAGATACGTTGATATTTATCGACGAAATACAGGAAGTACCTGAAGCTTTGGCTGCATTACGATATTTCTACGAGGATTTCCCACAGCTGTACATCGTTGCTGCAGGTTCTCTATTGGAAATGGTTTTCGACAATCATATTTCTTACCCCGTTGGAAGATTGGAATACAAAGTATTAAGACCGTTTTCGTTTGAAGAATTTTTGTTAGCAATAGAAGAAACACAAGCATTGGAACAATACAACAATGTTCCGATTGCTTCCTTTGCTCATGAAAAAATGTTGCGACTTTTTCATACTTACACGTTAATTGGCGGAATGCCGGAAGTTGTAAAACAATATGTTGAACATCATGATTTAACGTCATTAAAGTCAGTTTATGAATCACTTTTATTGTCATATATTGACGATGTTGAAAAATATGCCAGAAGTGCCTCTCGAACGCAAATAATGCGTCATGCCATTCGAAGCTGTTTTTCTGAAGCTGGAAGCAGAATTAAGTTCCATGGATTTGGCGCCTCTTCTTATGCCTCACGCGAAATGGGAGAATCCTTACGTACTTTAGAAAAAGCAAGACTAATATACTTGATTTACCCAACTACACAAACCGCTTTGCCCTATTTACCGGATGTAAAAAAATCCCCCAGATTGCAATTATTGGATACCGGGCTTGTGAATTATTTCGCTGGTGTTCAAAAAGAGGTATTTAGTTCAAATGATTTAACTGATGTATATCAAGGAAAAATTGTTGAACATATTGTGGGACAAGAGATATTGGCTAACAACACAAATTTACTGAGCACATTATTATTTTGGGTAAGAGAAAAAACAGATTCATCAGCAGAGCTTGATTTTGTTTTTGTGAAAGATGGCATTGCAATACCTGTAGAAGTGAAGTCAGGAAAAGTAGGTAAATTAAAGTCCTTGCATCAATACGTAGAAATGTCTGATGTAAAGTTAGCAATCAGGTTGTATTCAGGTCAATTTCAAATAGACCAACATAAAACACCAAATGGAAAAAACTTTACATTACTCAACATACCCTATTATTTGGCTGGTAACCTGGAAAAATACATTGAGCATTACATATAATAATTAATTGTATTTTAAGAAAAAACTTTGGTCGCTGACCGCTGGTTCATGCAAACATGAAAGGAGTTTCTTTATGACAAAAATCAATGAACTCGAACATAGAAATGATAAATACAGATGTTTTTTTACATCCAAATTCCATTTTTTTGATAGAATCAATATCGCTAGTGCAGCCAATTTCAAATTATTTGGGCAATAGAATAAATTTTTTACTACTTTTGTGAACAACATTGCAACTAACATTGTTAGAAAATATGTATTATTTTTTTTTTACTTTTTTATCTATTATACTTACTTTTTCATACCACCCAAAGTACCTGGATAAAATTGATTTGATAAAAAAGAATACAGACTCTTTTTTCTAAGAGCCAAGAACATAAACCCCTCGGGGTCATTAATTTAATTAGATAAAAAAAAAACTCAAAACAATCAAAAAAAAACAACAACATGAAACAAAGAAATGGTTTAATGGCAGTAATCCTTAGCGGTGCCATAGTTTTATCAGGATGTAGCTCAATGAGCAGTGCAGTAAAAGGTGGTTTAATCGGTGGTGGTGCTGGTGCAGCCGTTGGAGCTGGCGTAGGTGCTTTAATTGGCAAAAACACTAAAAGTGCCGCTATTGGAGCAGCTGTAGGAACTGCTGTTGGAGCAACTACAGGTGTAATTATTGGCAAAAAAATGGACAAAGCACGCGCTCAAGCTGCTGCCATTGAAGGCGCAAGAGTTGACAGCATTAGAGATGCCAACAATTTGAAAGCATTGAAAGTAACTTTTGATTCAGGTATTTTATTCAAAACTGGTAAAAGCACTTTGAATCCTGCAGCGCAAGATGCATTGACCAAATTCGCCAAAATCTTGAATGACAATCCAACCATGGACATTGCAATTATGGGTCATACCGATAATGTTGGTTCATTGGATACGAATCAAAAATTATCTCAAGAGCGCGCACAAGCAGTTGCTGATTTCTTGAAATCAAAAAATGTATCGTCAACTCAATTAAAAGAAATTGTAGGTAAAAACTTTGCAGAACCAGTTGCCGACAATGCAACATCAGCAGGTAAAGCCGCTAACCGTCGCGTGGAAGTGTATATGTATGCCAGCGAAAAAATGATTAAAGAAGCTGAAGTAAAATAAATCTACTTCTTTCTTATTATAAAAAAGCACTGTAAAATTATTTTACAGTGCTTTTTTTATTGAAATAACATATTAAGTAGTTGGAATTATTTATTGATTTATTTGTTATTTCATAAGACGGTCATTTACTAGGTCTTACTAATTATTAATTGTTCCTTATTAATTATTAATTATTAATTACTAATATGGAGGAATGATTGGGTTTTAAAGGGACAAGCGGTTACCTAACCGTATAAAGTTTAGATTAAGCGGTTTGGAAACCGCTTGTCCCTTACAATCCTATTTTTATAACTACAAATTCCGTTTGTCCCTGCGTCTTTGACGTGCGTGACTGTGTTTCCTACCGTAGAAGAAATAAATTACAAATCCTATTGCCATCCAGGCAATTAACCGCACCCAGGTATCTAATGGCAATGCAGCCATTTGGGCAAAACATACGAATGCGCCCAGGATAGGCACAAAGGGCACCCAAGGAGTTCTGAAACCGCGCACTGCGTCAGGTTCTGATTTACGCAAAAGAATAATACCAACCGAAACAATTACAAAGGCCAATAATGTGCCAATGGATACCATTTCGCCCAATAACCCGATAGGGAAAAAACCGGCAAAAAAAGCGGCAACAATACCTGTTACAATTGTGGTGATATGTGGTGTTTTGAATTTTGAATGTGTTTTGGCAAAGCTTTTCCACAACAATCCATCACTAGCCATGGTAAAGAACACACGCGATTGACCCATCAACAAAACCAAAACTACTGAGCTTAAACCTGCAATTGCACCAATCTTGATGATTGGTCGCAGCCACATTAAACTAGGACCTGCACTATTGATAGCCAAGGCGATGGGTGCTTCTACATTCAAGAATTTATAGTTCAAGATACCAGTCAAAACCAAACTTACCGCAATATACAAAACCGTACATATAAGCAAGGAAAAAAGAATTCCCCTTGGCACATCCCTTTTGGGATTAATGGCTTCTTGCGAAGTAGTGGAAACGGCGTCGAAACCTACATAAGCAAAAAACACAACGGCTGCTCCGGTTAAAACTCCACCCCAACCGAAATGTCCATCGGGAGTTACGGGAGGAATAAATGGAGTCCAGTTGGCAACATTGATATGAGAAATACCAAACCCAATAAAAAGAAGAATTACGGTTACTTTTATCAGCACTATAATATTGTTGAATTTTGCTGATTCCTTTATCCCCACAACCAGTAAGGTGGTCATTAAAACAACTATGAAAATAGCCGGGAAATTAATGATATTGCCCGATAGATGTAATCCTGTAGTATTGTAGATAAATGGACTTTGCGAGATAGAAGGTGGAATTACAATTCCAAAATCGGCTAAAAAGCTGGTCACATATCCTGCCCAACCTACTGCCACGGTGGCAGCTCCAAAAAGATATTCCAAAATCAAATCCCAACCGATAATCCAGGCAACAAATTCACCCATGGTAGCATAACCATAGGTGTAGGCACTGCCCGAAACTGGTATCATTGAAGCAAACTCGGCATAACATAGTCCCGCAAGTAGGCAGCCAAAGGCAGATATTACAAAAGACAATGCTACAGCTGGCCCTGCATGTGTTGCAGCCGCTGTTCCTGTCAATACAAAAATACCGGCACCTATCACGCAACCAACGCCTAACAATGTAAGATTCGTTGCAGTCAAATGCCGTTTTAAGCTATTGTGCTTACTTTCGGCCTGTTCTTCGAGTTCGGCCAATGTTTTTCTAATAAATAAATCTTTTATCATAATAAATTGTTTTCAAGCACTGCAAATAATTCACTATGATAGTAAAAATCGCAATCTACTTTATAATTGTTATATTTAAGCTGCAAAAATAGCATTTTTAATTCATTTCTCTTCATTTCTAGTATAGAATTTATTGGTCACTCCATTTATTCCAATTTTGATATAAATCCTTGTCATACGTTAGGAACAAAAAAACAGGCCATTTCTCACGAGATGACCTGTCTGAAACAATAAAACTAAAAAACACACGATTTATTGAAATTGTATTAACCGTGTTTGGTGATAATAAGAAAAACCTCTAGCGAAATCTTTCAATTCTATTTCTAATTCCTTTTTATTGTTTTATATAATTATCTGATTAATCGAAATTTGTATAAGCAGTTTCACCATGTTGAGTTTCATCAAGGCCTCTTGCTTCATGTTTGTCGGTAGCTCTTAATCCTACTAACTTGTCGGTAATTTTGAATAAAATAAAAGTACCTATTCCAGAATAAACTATTGTTACGCCAATTGCAATTAACTGAACCCACAGTTGGTGCATATTACCATAAGCAGCACCGCTGTAAGCCGATTGAATAGCTGGAGTAGCCAAAACACCTGTTAATACAGCACCAATAATACCACCAATACCGTGAACACCAAATGCATCAAGAGAATCATCATATCCTAATTTTGGTTTTACATATGCTACCATTGCAAAACATATTAAAGATACTACTACACCAATAATCAAAGCTCCTGGTACTCCAACAAAACCTGCTGCGGGAGTTATGGCAACCAAACCTGCTACTGCTCCTGTACTGACACCAACAACTGTAGGTCGTTTGTCAAGAAACCAGTCGAGCAATGCCCATGTAAGTGCGGCTGCTGCAGCTGCAAGATTCGTAACCATCATGGCATTACCGGCAAGACCATCGGCAGCTAAACCGCTACCTGCATTAAATCCAAACCAACCTACCCAAAGTAGTCCAGCTCCCATTACCACGTAAGTAATGTTGTGTGCAGGTATAGCATGTCCTTTGTAATCACGACGTTTGCCTAACATAACGGCTGTTACTATGGCTGCAATACCAGCATTGATGTGTACAACAGTACCTCCTGCAAAATCCAATGCACCTAATTTGAACAACCAACCATCACCTGACCATACCCAGTGCGCAACAGGATTGTAAATAACAATTGCCCAAAGCAGCGAGAAAATCAAGAATCCTTTGAATTGAATACGTTCAGCAAAAGCACCAATAATCAACGCAGGTGTAATTACAGCAAACATTCCTTGGAACATGATAAATACAATGTGAGGAATTGTTCCTACCGAACTTCCGTCAGCAGCCAATTGAGAGTGTGAAATGAAGTAAGGACTCAAATCGTTAATGTTGATATTATTCAAGAAAGCCCAGTTGAAACCACCAATAAATGGTTTTAATGCTTCTATAGAGTTTGTTCCGAATGCATTGCTATAACCAAGTACTACCCATTCAACGCTAATAACCGCTACCAAGATAAATACTTGCATAAATACATTTAGAACGTTTTTGCGACGAACTAAACCGCCATAAAACAATGCCAATCCAGGAATAGACATTAACAGTACGAATGCAGTGGCTACTATCATCCAAGCTGTGTCGCCCGAATCGATTGTTGGAGTTACTGCCGGAGCTGCTGTTTGAGCCACTAGCGAAGTGCTGAACAGTGCAAATAAAGCTGTGAGGGATATTAAATATTTTTTCATTTTTGTATATTCTTTATATGTTACCTAATTTTTGTTTGTTTTTTAGATTACTATTCTTTGTTGTAAAGTGCTTCAGGACCAACTTCACCTGTACGAATACGATAAGTTTGTTCTACATCTGAAACGAATATTTTACCATCACCTTGGTCGCCTGTAAAGGCAGCTCCTAAAATAGCATTAACTGTTTTTTCTAGATTGATGTCACGAACAACAATAGATAACATTCTACGTTGAATATACCCGGACATAAACACTTGACCACGAACAACTTGTTCTTCTGTTGATTTTCCTAATCCAGTAATATCCCAATATGAAAACCATTCGATACCTGCACTGGAAAGTGCATCCTTAACATCCTCGAATTTAGATTTACGAATAATAGCTTCAATTTTTTTCATTTTTTTGAAATTTAAAATGATTAATAATGTGTTGTTTTTTAGCTGTTTTTTTTATTATAATGTAATACCTGCTACAAAATATAATGAAGATGGTTTGTCTGCTCCCAATGCATCTTTCGTGCTAAGATTTGCACCTAAAACGCCATATACTGGTAAACTGAATTTGTCTGTGATTGCAATTGATTTACTCACTTTTACACCAAGGTTGGTAACTGCAAAGCCTGAAGTGTTATAAACTGCTGCACTTTCGTTGAGTGCTGCTCCACAAAATACTTTGGCATTAGCAGAAATTGGATAGCTTAATTCAACATAACTTGAAAATGCATTTTTTCCAGTTGCCAATGTATCAGATCCTGCAAAGAATGTGTTTAATGATACACTTAATGGAAATGATTCTGCTCCTGTGTAAGCCAATGAAGCTTCAAACTTGTGGTCACTTCCTTTACCATAACTAAAATATCCTTTTGGATTTCCAAATCCCCAGTTGTAATCTGTAACTGTCAGTGCAATTGAAGGAGTAAAAACATAAGTAGCATATAAATCTACTTCTTTAACTATACCTAAAAAACTAGTTGAAGCCCATGAACCGATAGTGAAACCTCCTGTGGTGAAAGATACATAAGGTTGAACGTTTGGAGCACCACCGAATGTTGCATCTTGAGGAACACCACGCCATACATATGAACTTACTACGTCTGCACCTGTTGAGAATTGTGCTTTTACACTTGTTACTGATAATACTGCAATCGCGCAGATTGCTAAAACTTTCATTGTTTTCATTTTTCTAAAATTTTACGATTGATAATAATAATAATTTTGTGTGTGTTGTTTAATTATTTGTTTTTAAATTTGATTGATTAAGTATCTAGATCGCATTTGACTTTTTGTTGTTCATTTGAATGTTTATTGTTCAATTTTATTCTATACATTACAAACTTCTGTCATTATGTTTCTAATACGTTGCAAAATTAATCAAAATGACAATACAAGCCAAACATATTTATCAATAAGATAGAAAATAAAAAGAAAGAGTTTCTATATGATATAATTTCAATGCATTTGATTACACTTTTACCTATAAACAAGAAATCTGATATCAATTTGAAATTGCAGATTATTATTAATTGATGAATTATTTATTCGGCATTCTCATTTTGATTGTTTTTTCAATCATTTTTGTGTTGTAAAACAGAAAAATCGCATCGAAATTCGTCAAAAAATCGAATTGCAGGCTTTTTTCAAATAATTCGGGCTTAATTTTGGAGTGAATTTGGATATCAAATTGATAGGATTATATCTTAATACATGACAAAATTTAGGATTGAACACAAAAGCTATTATAAGTCAACAAGTTGAACATGGGCTTTGCCCCTGACCCCACTTACTTTTTTGCCTTGACGCAAAAAAGTAAGCAAAAAAAGTCAAGACTTCGCCTGCTTCGCTCGAAAAATTAGTCGTTCGTAGGCTGAAAACTTTTAAACTCGCACCGACGGAATACGTCGGTACTCAAACAATCCGCTAGCTAGCGGACTACGCCAACTTCACTCCATTTTTCGGCTCACCAGACGAGGTCTGTCCAGTCCGAGCATTTGTAAATTCAATAACGGACTTTTATTTAGAATAATAAGAACAAGATATTTTTTCCCATGTACTAAAGGATTATATATATATATATATATATATTTGAACGCAAAAGGAAACTTACAAGTTCGGTTTCCAAAAAAAAGCACAAAAAAACACCCGAGAATTCTCGGGTGTCCTATATATTGTCTGAAATTAATCAGAATTTGAGATGAATTGGTTTATTTCTCTAATCTAGTCATTGCTTCAATAGTGGCTTCGCGACTTCCAAAGGCCGAAAATCTCACATATCCTTCGCCACTGGCTCCAAATCCTGCTCCTGGAGTAGTTACAATGTTCTTTTCCTTCAATAAATAATCGAAGTACTCCCAGCTGGTCTGTCCTACTGGTGCTTTTGCCCAAACATATGGCGCATTCGTACCACCAAAAATGGTATAACCCGCTTTGAGCAATCCTTCACGGATGATGCGAGCATTTTCGGTATAAAACGCTATCAGCGCTTTCACCTGTTTTTTTCCTTCTATACTATAAGTAGCCTCTGCAGCACGTTGCACCACATAAGAAGTACCATTGAACTTGGTACATTGGCGACGGTTCCAAAGTTTATTCAACGACACTTGTTCGCCATTTTCTGAGTAACCCATCAATTGTTTTGGCACAACTGTATATCCACAACGTGTTCCGGTAAATCCTGCAGTCTTGGAAAAACTACGAAACTCAATGGCCACATCTTTTGCACCTTCTATTTCATATATACTGTGTGGCACATTTTCTTCGGTGATAAACGCTTCGTAAGCAGCATCAAACAACAAAATCACTTTATTAGCTTTCGCATATTCCACCCAAACGGTCAATTGCTCTTTGGTCAATGTAGTGCCAGTTGGATTATTTGGATAGCATAAATACACCAAATCAACTTTTTCGGTTGGCAAAGCGGGTACAAAATTATTTTCCGCATTACATGACAAATAAACAAGATTTGTCCATTCACCACTCGCTGTTGGTTCTCCTGCACGTCCACCCATTGCGTTGGTATCCACATAAACCGGATAACTTGGATCGGTAATGGCTACACGATTGCTATTGTCAAATATGTCACCGATATTTCCTGTATCACTTTTGGCACCGTCGCTTACAAAAACCTCATCGATATCAATTTGTATACCTTTTGATACAAAATCATTTTCAACTATGGCTTCTCTCAAAAAAGCATAACCTTGTTCAGGTCCGTAACCTCTAAAAGTACTTGCATCACGTTGTTCTTCAGCAGCTTTTACCAATGCATCTACAGCAGCATCAGGCAAAGGAAGACTTACATCACCAATTCCCATGCGGATAATTGGAGCAGTAGGATTTTCATCCTTATGTTGTGTTACACGTTTTGCTATTTCTGAAAATAAATAAGTAGCTGGAATCTTAATGAAATTCTCGTTTATCTTTGCCATAAAAGTATAGTTGATAGTTGACAGTTGATAGTTTATAGTGTCAACAAAATTGTAAATAGTAAATTAAAAATTGATCTCACCTTCAAATACGGTTGTTGCCCCACCAGTTAAATAAACATGATTATCAAATGCATTCCATTCAATAACTAGTTCGCCACCAAGCAATTCTACAGTTACTTTTCTGTCGGAACGTCCGTTTAAAACACCCGCAACTGCAGCAGCACAAGCACCTGTTCCACAAGCCATTGTTTCGCCAGAGCCACGCTCCCAAACACGCATTTTCAATCTGTCTTTGGATATTACATCAATAAATTCGACGTTTGTTCGACGAGGAAATATATCTGCATTTTCAATAGCTGGACCTATTTCAGGCAAATTAAGTTTTTGTATATCATTTGTAAATATCACGGTATGAGGATTTCCCATCGATACACAAGTAATCTTATATTTAGTGGCGGTTCCAATTGTAATTGATTCATTTACAATGGTTGAATTATCAATAGTAGTTGGAATTCTGCTGCTTTCCAATATTGGTTCCCCCATATCTACAGTAACCGTTTCCACTTTATTGTTATCATCCAAAAACAATTTCAGTTTTTTCACGCCTGCCAAAGTTTCAAGCGTTAGATCGGTTTTATCAGTCAATCCTTTATCGTACACGTATTTACCGATACAACGCGAAGCATTTCCGCACATTTCAGATTCCGAACCATCAGCATTGAACATTCTCATTCTAAAATCGCAATAAATTGATGGTAAAATCAATACCAAACCATCTGAACCAATTCCTTTGTGTCGGTCACTATATTTTATGGCAAATTCAGCTGGATTTTCTATTTCTTCATCAAAACCGTTTACGTATATATAATCGTTTCCGATTCCATGCATTTTTGTAAATTTCATCTTGTTTTACTGGCTATTTCGTTATCAATATATTTAAATCAATCCACAAAATTAATCATTTTGAAATCAATATCATCAAACTCCATTTAATCGTTTATAAAAAGGATTAGCAATGTACAAAATCATAGCAAAATAATACATTACACTTACATTTTTATCATTTATATATAATAAAAATAACGAATTGATATTATTTACACTGATAATTATTGAAGTCACTTTGAATAAAAAAGACATTGTAATTTAACAGACAAAACTTAATTCAAATTAATTTCCAGGAATAAACCCTTAAAAACTGAATTACTGAAATAAATTTGGAACAAAATATGTCTTTGAAAACTAACGACTTTTCCGGAAAATATAACTATTTAATCTCATTTTCTTCAAAAATTATTTCGTCAAATTCGATGTCAATTAAAAAAATGTAGTATTTTTACATCGAAATAAAAACATAAAAACATGGTCTATAAATTCACAATGCTATCCGATGAGGTAGATGATTTTGTTCGCGTATTCACAATTGACTCCGAGGCAAAATTTATTGATTTAAACAATGTCATTCTCGATTCAGTGAATTTCGAGAAGAATCAGATGACATCCTTCTTTATCTGCGACGATAATTGGGAAAAGGGGCAAGAAGTGACATTGGTTGAAATGGAATCTAGTTCGGAATACGATAATCTGACTATGGATGATACAACCCTGGAAGAGTTATTGGTTGACGAAAACCAAAAACTACTCTATGTATTTGATATGATGTCGGATAGAGTTTTCTTTATTGAGCTTACCGAAATTATTCCTCTGAAAAATCAGAAAAAAGCGGTTTGTATAACTTCAGAAGGTATTGCTCCTGAACAAATTTTGGCCGACGATGGAATTTCTGTGGTTCCAAAAGCAACAACTACCATAGATGAAGAATTCTATGGAGATGAAGATTATGAGTTGGACGAATTGGACGAAGAAGGTTTTGGTGAAATGAATTTTGATGACAGTAGCTTGTTTACTGAAGATCCGAAATTTTAATATTATCAAATTGAAATTTATAAAAGACAGAAAATAAGCCTATATTATTTTCTGTCTTTTGGTTTTTAAATAGCCTACCTTTTTAATCCGATTTACGAATAATGGAAGAATCGAACTGTCAATTGTCAACAGTCATCCCGATAGCTATCGGGAATCAACTAAAAAAGACCTTACTCGTTATTCTTGGCCCAACAGGTGTTGGAAAAACGAATATCAGTCTTCGTTTGGCTGAGCACTTTGGCTGCCCGATAGTTTCATCAGATTCGCGCCAATTTTACCGTGAACTAAAAATCGGAACTGCAGCTCCAACCGAAGCGCAGCTCCAGCGGGTAAAACACTATTTTATCGGTTCACATTCAATTTTCGACGAGTACAATGCTGGTCAATATGAGCAAGATACAATTCAGTTATTAGATGAATTATTCGAAGAAAATGATGTGGTGATGTTGGTCGGTGGCTCCATGATGTACATTGATGCGGTTTGTAATGGAATGGATGATATTCCAACAGTTGACAACGAAACCCGTGAATTTTGGCAGAAACAATTTGCTGTTAATGGGTTGGAATATATCCAGAATGAACTGAAAAGACTCGACCCAAAGCATTATGACCAGGTTGACATTCAAAATCCAAAACGCATTTTGCATGCTTTGGAAATTTGCAGCATGACCGGAAATCCTTATTCTGATTTGCGAACTGGTGAACGAAAACTGCGCAATTTCAATATCATTAAAATTGGATTGAATCGGCCACGACCTGAACTTTACGACAGAATAAATGCACGAGTTGATGAAATGATGGCTGAAGGGTTACTAAAGGAAGCTGAGCAATTCTACCCACACAAACAGCTGAACACCTTGAATACAGTTGGTTACAAAGAACTTTACGAATTCATGGATGGCAACTGGACTTTGGATTTCGCAATTAACATGATAAAACAAGATTCTCGTCGCTATGCCAAACGCCAACTTACTTGGTTTAATCGTGATAAGGAAATTCATTGGTTTGTTCCTGAAGAGGAAGAATTGATAATGGAATATGTGAAAAGTGCGGCCCCAAACTCCTGAAGGGGAATTATATTTCACCATCTTTAAAGTCAATTTTCGTTTTCTACTAAGCACCTCACTTACCATACTTTTAGCAATCAGGTATTTAGCTAAATCAGTTTTGGTAATTCTGATTGGTGCATAACTGTTTCACTTTTTAAAGTTATGCGTTTTCCACAACTTAAACAGTCGTATTGATACTTATCTTTCTTCCAATTATGCTTCTTACTTCCACATAAAGAATAGGTTACACCTACTATATCTGTAACTTTCATTTAAAGTAGTTACAACTTTTTTCATCGGAAACTGTGCATTAAAAATTTAGCAAATTCATTTATCTTCAATTTTACTTAAAGAAAAATGTAACCATTTTTCTTTAAGTAAAACACCTTAAACTCATAATAAAATTACTCTACATTCTAAATTAGTTGAAATACTAATCGGTTTTTTTTCCTTATTTCATCTTTAAATTGTGTTTTAATCCTTTTATATTTAGGACTTACAATGGACGAAATAATTTCATGACTAATATCAAAATCCAAAGTGTAACGATATAAATCAGCCAATAACACTTTTGAGTCGCCTTTTTTGTTCTGCAGCAGCTTTTTCAAGCATTCTACGTTTTCGCTCCAAAGCAACTTATCTGAAACACTTTCGAACTGTTCTTCTTCTGTTCTTACCCTTTCACGACCATGATACTTACGTTTCAATATATTTGAAATACTTTCAGACTGTTCTTTTTCTGTTCTTACCCTATCATTATACTCCCAAATTATGCGAGTACGGATAAATATTTCATCCTTAGTCGTTAAATTTTCATTATTCTCTAATATCGAAAAGTATTCTTTTATATTCAGAAATTCCACAAATTGTTTTTTATCAGAATCAGTATTTTTATATATCTTTTCCCATTCAATGGACGAAAAACCCTCCATTTTGTTTAGCCATAACACTCTACCACATTTCTTGCAAATAACAACTTGAGGATATTGTGGCATCATTGGAGTCCAAACTTTGGTGTCGGAATATACCAACTTACCATTATCACTACCACTCCATAAAGTAGGACAAGCCACCAAATTGCCACATCCTATGCATTGAAAAATTGTATCGGGTCCATAAAACATAATTGTAATTTTTAAAATTGTTTTTATTATTAGCATCTAACATTTCAGAGAATATAATTACTTTAAAACTAAGCAAATCGCAAATAAGTTAATTATAATCATTTATTCAGTCAATTTTATTTTCTCAGCATAAATATATCTACCATAAGTATTGACAGTTTTATCACCTTTTAAATCTGGCAGAAAATAATAATCATGTTCAAAGAGATTTCCAAAATCAATAAAATTATTTGCTTTTATTGTATCCATTTTTATTTGGCTTTGTTTAAATTGCTCATTAGTAAGTTCTCCTTTTAGATATTTTCCTGTTGTCATAATTAGTTCATTGTCAAAATCTGTTTTATAAGTTACGTTTCCAGAACTATCTCTTACAACATTTTTTGTAACAACACCATAATCGTTAAATGTAATTTCAATATTGGCAATTCCGCTTGGGAAAATATAGTTTCCAATTAAAAAACCATTCTTGTTAAAGGAAACTGTTTTACTAGATAATGAATTATAATACTTGTACGTTGTAATACCTGTTGCATAACTATTTACAAAGTATGTTGACGCAAATTCGGTATACGTTTTTCCAAACACACCCCATGACAAACGACCTGCAACATATATTTTGCTCCTCATTTTGAAACTACTATTCAATTTCCATAAGCCGTTAGCAACACCTTCCTTAAAGGTCTGAGTTAAATATGTTGTTCCAGTTGTATATGAACCATCATCGTTTGGAAAATCAATTTTTATTAGTGAAAAAATCCACACACCATCTTTAAACCCATTTTTGAATGTTCCAGTGATAGTTTTTTTATACGTACCTCCTCCATTTTCGTCTTTTAATGACTTCTGAAATCTAAATATACCTTGTTTAATAAATTCAGAAGTTTTAGAGTCTTCATAATATTGATAAGTCATTTTACCATCGTCATAATCACTTGTCATTGTTTTTAGTGTTTGACTGTAGTTTGCGAAAAATGGAAAGAGAATAATTGAAACGAGAATTAATTGTTTTTTCATGATAGTTATTTTAAAATTGAATTAGTATTATGTTTATTTTTAGATTTATTTTTTGCCTAAATTTTGCCACTGAACATTTACTTCAGACCAAAAATCGTTAATACGAATTATATCTGAAAATGAGTAGTTTGAATCACAAAAAAGACAATGTGAAGCATAACAGAAATACTCAATATGCCTTAATTCTGGTGCGCTCAACAACTCTATATTCCAATTCCGATTTAGCATTTCGTCCAGGTAGATTTTCTCTTCATTTTCGTTGATTGTATCTCTATCAGAGAAACAAAAACTTCTCAGATGTAAAGCATTAATATCGCACAGTATTTCTGCCATAGCATGATAATCAGATTGACCATCATTCTCATCTTCATCCTGCAGTTGAAATAAATTTTCACCATTGTAATAAATATCTACAGTGCCTTCTATTTCGTAATCGTCTAAGAAATCATCACCTGCTGCTTTAATTGCGTGCATTTGCCTATCAAGTTCTGAAGCTTTTTTGACCACCTTTGCTGTTTTGTCGGTGAGTATTTGATTTACTCGCTCAATATGTTTGACGATTTCAGGGGTAATTCTGAATTCTTTATTTATTATCCAACATCGTTGCCTTAATAACTCTTGGATTTTCTTCTTTAACTTTCTGCTTTCATTTTTGGAGTAATATTTATATAGCTTTTTTATCTCTAATTCCAACTCACAGAGAGTCAAATCAGTAATACTATTTATTTCCATACATTTATTGAATTAGATTTGTTTATTAGTCAATTTAGAATTGTAAACACTTTTTGAACAAAATCATTTAGCTGGGCCAATGCAATTTCCGTAAGTGTTTTGATACTGATTGAACCTGATATAAATACTTTCATATAATTGATTATTAATGGGGTACAAAAATAGAAATCGCATGTGCCATAGTGCGGCACATGCGATTATTTTTTTGAAAGTAAATTAAACTTGATTATATTATTTCTATTTGGTAAGTAGTGATAGAACTTTGGAAATATAAATTTCTGCAATCTTTTTATTAGAGCAATCAAATGTATCATACTCCTTTTTAATGTGACCTCTTGCAGCCCCAGATGGATGAATCAAATATAAAATCCTTTTATCACCATCAATTTTACTTACAGAATGTTGAGCTTGTTTTCCAAAAGCGACAATTATTTCGGGGTTTACTATTTCGATTTCCTGTCTAAGGATTTCATCATAATTTTGTATATTGTTTTTAGTGAAATTTGTTGAGTTTTCACTTTTTAAGAAGAATTTATTAGTATCAGTCAAATAAACACCATATCCATTTTCAACTAACTCCGAAAAAATACTAAAATAAACCTCCCCATGTCTACTATTCCGATGTTCTTTGTCTTGAACTCCAAATGGACTAGAAACGATAATGTCATGACAAGTATCATAATACTCAGAACGCAAAGGGTCTTGAGCAACAAACATAATTGTCGGTTTTTTATCGTTAATATTAATCCATGTAGGTAAATCTAATCCAATTCTATTATATTCCGAAATATCAGCAAATTTTGTATTTAGTGCTGAAATACATATAGAAGTAGTATTATCATTGTCATTATTATATTTACTATATGGCTTTGCTATTGTAGTAAAATTATCTTGCCATTCTACATAATTAGAGTCTGTTTTTTTAGTCAAAAAGTTGCTTGAAAATTTGTATATATCATTGATATTTATTATCTTAGCTAAAAATTATTAGTATATGAAACTATATAATCAATTAAAGCTTCGTTTTGAC
>Ga0247844_1003520_pt1 | contig 22739 bp, 21 predicted proteins | sample LaCtaG_FD_192421 | JGI IMG/M metagenome (GOLD analysis project Ga0247844, IMG submission 192421) | Freshwater microbial communities from meromictic Lake La Cruz, Castile-La Mancha, Spain - LaCruzMarch201714.5m_1 | ecosystem: Environmental > Aquatic > Freshwater > Lake | place: Spain: Castile-La... | reverse complement strand
GCGGCGGGGAGGGAGAGCATCTAATACACACCCGGACGCGTAGTTGGAACTGCGCGCACTTGCACCATCGATACGGAGCCGGGGCGTATCGCCCGGCGGGAGTTGTGAATGAAGATCGAGTTCGTCGCGTCTGCGGACGCTGCTGAGGTTCTGGCTGTTCTGGTCCACGAGGGACGTGCCCTGGCCGGCGAAGGCCCCCGGCTCGACACAGCAACTTCCGGTGCGCTTTCGAAGGCGATGACCGCCAGCCGTTTTACGGGCGCCGTGAACAGCACCCTGACCGTCGCCGCGCCCGCGGGAGTCGACGCCGCGACCATTCTGCTCAGCGGTGCCGGCGAAATCGCCAAATTCGACGATCTGGCGCTCGAGGCCGCTGCGGGGGCCGCCTACCACGCCGTGAAGCTTTCCGGCGCGAAGTCCCTGACTATCCATGCCTCCCACCTGTCGGCCGATCAGGCCGCCCGCGCTGCCTTTGCCGCCCGTCTGGCCAGCTACCGGTTCCTGAAATACCGCACCACGGTCAAGCCCGAGAAGACGCCGTCGATCGAGTCGATCCGGATCGTCGCGGGCGATGTGAAGGCGGCCGAGGCTGCCTGGTCCACCCATGCCGCCGTCGCTTCGGCGGTCGAGTTCGCGCGTGACCTCGTCGCCGAACCCGCCAACGTTCTCTACCCCGAAGAATATGCGAAGCGCGTGAAGGCCCTCGAGAAGCTGGGCCTCGAAGTCGAGGTCCTCGGCGAAAAAGAGCTTGAGACGCTCGGCTTCCGGACCCTGCTGGGGGTCGGCCAGGGGAGTGTGCGCGACAGTCAGGTCGTGATCATGAAGTGGAACGGCGGCCGGAAGGACGAGCAGCCGATCGCCTTTGTCGGCAAGGGCGTGACCTTCGACACCGGCGGCATCTCGATCAAGCCGGCGGACGGCATGGAAGAGATGAAGTGGGACATGGGTGGCTCGGCCGCAGTCGTGGGCCTGATGCACGCACTCGCGGGCCGCAAGGCGAAGGTCAATGCGATCGGCGTCATCGGCCTGGTCGAGAACATGCCCGATGGAAATGCCCAGCGTCCGGGCGATGTCGTCATGTCGCTGTCGGGCCAGTCGGTCGAGATTCTCAACACCGACGCCGAGGGCCGCCTCGTCCTCGCCGACTGCCTCTGGTACACCCAGGAGCGGTTCAAGCCGAAATTCATGCTCGATCTGGCCACCCTGACGGGCGCGATGATCGTGGCGCTCGGGTTCGAATACGCCGGGGTGTTCTCCAACTCCGACGAACTGGCGGACAACTTCCTCGCGGCGGGTCCCAAGGTCGGCGAGAATGCCTGGCGGATGCCGATCCCGGCCTTCTACGAGCGCCATATCGATACGCCGATCGCTGATGTGAAGAACACGGGCAACGGCCGCGCCGGAGGCTCGATCACCGCCGCCCTGTTCCTGCAGCGCTTCACCAACGGCGTGCCCTGGGCGCATATCGACATCGCCCCGACCGCCTGGGTCAAGGACAGCCGCAGCCCGACCGTTCCGGACGGCGCCGTCGGCTGGGGCGTCCGCACGCTCGACCGGATGGTCGCCGACAGCTACGAGTCGTAAGTCTCTGACAAGGTAGAGCCGGGTGTCTGACGTCAGTCCCGAAATCTGGTTCTACCACCTCGAGCGGTCGACCCTCGAGCAGGTGTTGCCGGGCCTGATGGAAAAGACGCGCGAGCGCGGTTGGCGGGCGCTTGTGCGTGCCGCCGATCCCGCTTTGCTCGACGATATCGATGAACGGCTTTGGACGTATCGCGATGACAGCTTCCTGGCCCATGGCCGGGACGGTGGGCCCGAGGCGGCAAGACAGCCGATCCTCCTGACCGAAGGGCTCGAGAACCCGAACGCGGCCCAGGCCCTGTTCATTCTGGACGGCTCAGACCTTGGTGACATGAAAGGCATGGAGCGATGCTTCATCATCTTCGACGGACGGGACGAGGCCGCGCTGGCGGGTGCGCGGTTACGTTGGAAGACCCTGAAAGAGGCGGGTGCGGCGCTGGCCTACTGGAAACAGTCGCCGGAAGGACGCTGGGAAAAGGCGGCCTGATCGCCTTGCTGGCGATGGCGGCCTGTTCGACGCCCGCCCCCGAAGTCTCAACGCCGCGCATGGTTGAGCCGGCTCAGATAAGTCAACCCACGGGCTCGCGCCCCTCCAGTCCGCCAGAAGACATCTGCCGGGCAGGCGAACTGCAATGGCTGGTCGGCAAACCAAGGACCGAAATCCCTGTTCCGGTCGATGTCGTGAACCGGCGCGTCACCTGCACGACCTGTCCAATCACCCAGGATTACGCACCCGCTCGCCTGAACATCTTCTTCAATGAACGGACCGGACTCGTTGAGCAGGTCCGCTGCGGTTGAACCCAACCTTGACGATGGAGTGCTATCAAGTCAGGGTTGCCGGGAAGGTAGAGGAAGCTCCGTTCATGCGTACCATCCTGCTGTCCGGAGTCGCCCTGACGGTTTCGCTGATTGGCCCCGCAGCTGTTGCCGACGCGACCGCCGAACGGGCCATGCTTGACCGGATCGAGCGGCCCCAGGTCTGTGGCCCCGCCGTTTCGGCCAATACGGGGACGCCGTTCGCCGACATGGTGATGGTCGAGGGCTTCGGAACCGGAGGCTTTGAGGTCGATACGGCCGTTCCTGAAGCCCAGGCCTGGTTCAATCACGGCGTCCGGCTCCGCTGGGCCTTTGAGCACAAGGAATCGGTGCGGGCCTTCCGCAAGGCGCGGCTGCTGGACCCCAGCTGTGGCATGTGCGCCTGGGGCGAGGCCTGGGCGCTCGGCCCCAATCTGAACGGCGGGGGCAACGACGACGACAGCCAGGCCGCCGCCCTGAGGGCCGCGCGCGATGCCCGTCGGCTGGCCCGGCGCGCCACACCGATGCAGCGTCAGATGATCGACGCCCTGGTCCAGCGCTACGGCGGGGCCAGGGAAACGCGCGGCCGTCGCTTCGCCCAGGCCATGGACCGGATCGCCCGCAGCAATCCGGCGGATATCACGGTCGCCGCCATCACGGCTGACGCCTGGATGCTCAAGGCCGACGAGTGGTGGGATGAAGACGGCAAGGCCAAGGACCCGGGCATCACCCGGGCCATGGGTCTTCTCGAACAGGCGCTGGCGAAAGCGCCGGACGATCCCGGTGCCATCCACCTCTACATTCACCTGACCGAATGGTCGGACGACCCGCACAAGGCCATTCCCTACGGCGAGCGCCTGGCCCTGCTGGCCCCCGGGGCCAGCCATCTGGTGCATATGCCGTCGCACACCTTCTATCGGGTCGGCCGCTATCGGGACGCCATGATGTCCAACGTCAATGCTGTGGCGCTGGACCGGGCGTACGACCGGCTCGCGCGGCCCCCCGGCGGGGTGCCCGGTATGCCGCTGCACGGCCACAACATCCATTTCGGCATGGGCGGCGCCCTGATGGCCGGCGGGGCTGACGAGGGGCTGAAGCTCGCAGAGTGGTTCCTGGCAACCTACCCCGAAATTCCGGCGGACAACATGTGGCGGCAGATGGTCGCCAACAATGCCTATGCCAACTATGGCCGGTTTGGTTCGCCGCAACAGGTCGCGGCCCTTCCTGAGCCCGAATCCACCCGTCCGATGCTGCGCATCAGCTGGCACTATGCGCGCGGCGAGGCGGCGGCGCGGGCCGGTGACGCGGCAGCCGTCCGTGTCGAGGCCGAGGCGATCAAGACCCTGCGGGCTGCCCCGACCTTCACATCGGGCCCGATGGGGGCTCAACGCCGCGACTTTACCGAACTGTCGCAGCGAGTCCTTGAGGGTCGTGCGGCGATGATCGCGGGCGATGCCGATGCGGCCATCGCCGCTTTCACCCGCGCAGCAGCGATTCAGGGGCAGGGAGAGGAGGGCGGCGACCCGCCCATCATCTGGTACCCGACCCGCCGCAGCCTCGCCGCGGCTCTCTTGCTGAAAGGTGATGCAGCCGCTGCCCGCGCCAAGGTGCTGGAGCTGATCGAGGACTGGCCGAGCGATCCGTATAGCTATTTCGTGCTGGCCGAGGCCGAAGCCGCCCTCGGAAATGCGACCGCCTCGGCCGAGGCTCGTCGCCGGTCGCGGATCGAATGGATCGGCGGAGACATGGACCTGAAACTGGCCTGAGACGGATCAGGCCGGCGCGGCGACGGCCATATTGTCGATCAAACGGGTCCGCCCGAGCCAGACGGCGGCCAGAATCCGGGCCGGCGCCTCCACAACGCCGTTCCGGAAGGCCCCGAGATCGTCCGTGCGCCGGATCGCCACATAGTCGATCCGCTCGAACCCGGCCTTGAGCAGGGCTGCATGGGCGTTGCGCTCCACCGCTGCCAGTGGCCGCCGGGCGGCGGCCTGGGCCGCTGCCTCAGTCAGCACTCCGTTCAGCCGCCGCGCGACCTCAAGCTCGCCTTCGCTCAGATAGGCATTGCGCGACGACAGAGCCAGGCCGTGGTCGTCCCGCATGGTCGGCGAGCCGATGATGTCGGTGGGAATATCCAGATCGCGGACCAGCCGCCGCACGACCATCAACTGCTGCCAGTCCTTCTCGCCGAAAACCGCCACATCCGCCTGGACCTGGTTCAGCAGCTTGGAGACCACCAGGGCCACGCCGCCGAACATCTGCGGCCGGAATGCGCCTTCCAGTCCTTCGGCCGGCCCCCCGACGTTGATCGTGGTGGTCGCTCCCGCCGGATACATTTCCTCCACTGTCGGCGCGAACAGGAGGTCACAACCCGCCCCGGCCAGAAGTTCCGCGTCCCGAGCCTCCTGCCTCGGATAGGTTCCAAGGTCCTCATGGGCGGCGAACTGGGTCGGGTTGACGAAGATACTGGCGACGACCCGGTCCGCGCGCTGTCCGGCCTCCCGCACCAGCGTCAGATGCCCTGCATGCAGGGCACCCATGGTCGGCACAAAGCCGACGGTGAGTCCTTGCCGTCGCCAGGCGCTCAAGGATTCACGCAATGCCGCGATGCTGCGGACCACCGGAAGGACGCCAGTCTCGGTCATGGTGAACGGATTAACCCTTTGGCTTAAGCCTGATTGTGAACCGTGCGGCAGAACTTGCCGTGCCAGTATCAACCTATGACGCCCAGCCTCATCACTCGTCCAGTCGCGGTGCTCGCCGCAGCCCTCGGCCTGAATGCCTGTGGCATGGTCGACAGCGATCCACATCGCTTCGAGAACCTTGCCAAATCCGTGGCCGCCATCGACGTTGAAAGTGCGCGCGCTTCGACGGCAACGCCCCGGACCGCAGCCGGAGCGGGACTGCGCCCGGCCCTTCGTGTGGAGGTCATGGATCCCCACGCGCTCTGGGATTCCCGTGAGGGTCTGGAAGGGGTCGTCGAACAGGCTGCTCCCCGGATGGTTGCAGCCGCTGCGCCCGTGATAGCTGACGCCGCTGTCCGACAGGTCTCGGCCCGGATCGATGCCGCTTCATCGCATGCTGACCTGCGACCTGCACTGGCGAGGGCTCGCCCGTCCGCGCATCGGCCCGATCGGGGTCTGGTCCAGCTCGGGGCATATTCAAGTGAAGCGGCCGCCCGCTCGGCCTGGTCCCGGCTTAAATCCGGCGAGGCGGCCCGGGCGCTGGACGGCCTGTCACCGGTCTATGAGAGCGTCGAGCTCGGTGGACGCCGCCTGATAAGGCTCAAGGTGGCCGCTCCCGCCGCCGGAGCCGCCGCTGTATGCGCTGCTGCCGGGGTTGATGACCCTTGGTGCAATCGCGTCCTCTGATCGACGCATCCACAGCCCTTGTACATCCTTCCGTTGACGTTCGCCGCCACGGACGCGATTCTGTGTGGCTGATGCCGCGCATCTGAGTCGGCGGCCGTCTGAGGGGCGAGAACATCCATGGCTGACCCTGCGGTCATCGTCGTCGGCAACGAAAAGGGCGGGGCGGGCAAGTCCACACTCGCGATCCACATCGTCTGCGGCCTGCTGCATGCCGGCCGGCGCGTGGGGATCATTGATCTGGACCTGCGGCAACGCTCGATGTCCAAATTCTTCGCCAATCGTGCCGGCTGGATGGCCGGAAACAACCAGACCCTGCCCATGCCGGTCGAACCCGACCTCGGCGACGGCAAGGCGTTGGCGCGGGCCGACGAGCAGGAGCAATTGGCCCGCTTCCAGACGGCGCTCGCCCAGGCGCGGACCGAGGCGGATGTCATCCTGATCGACACGCCCGGCGGCGACACCCTTCTGTCGCGCACCGCCCACGGCCTGGCCGACCAGATTGTGACCCCGATGAACGACAGCTTTGTCGATTTCGACCTGCTGGGTCAGATCGATCCGGTCACGCTCGACCTGCTCAAGCCCTCGATCTATTCCGAGAGCGTCTGGGAGGCCCGCAAGCACCGGGCGATCACCGAGGGTCGCCAGGCCACGATCGACTGGATCGTCGTGGTCAACCGCATGGCCGTTGCCGCCGCCCGCAACCGCCAGCGGCTTGAGGACCGGATGGAGAAGCTGTCCCGCCGGGTCGGCTTCCGCATCGGACCCGGCCTGCGCGACCGGGTCATCTACCGCGAGCTCTTCCCGTTCGGCCTGACCGTGGCGGACCTGTCCAATGAGGTCCGGCCCGTCGCGGTCTCCCTGGCCCACGTCGCGGCGCGGCAGGAGATGCGCAATCTCATGCTGGCCCTCGGGCTGGACGGCAGCGCGCTGGACGCCCCGCTCGACGCGGCGGCATGAGGTCTTGACCCTTGTCTGGCTGGCCCTTGCGGCGATCGCAGTCTGGGCACTGGTTCGGCTGGGCCGCCAGGGCGAGCGACCGGGTCGGGGCCACTGGCGCGTCACAGCCACACTGTTCAGCGCAGTCATGATCGCCGGTGCGGTCCTGCTCGCCGCCCGGGGTGCATGGCTCCCGGCCGCGGCCCTCGGCGGAGCCGGGGTCTGGCTGACCCTGTCCTCACGCCAGCGTGCGCCGGTCCCCCGGGCCGAGGCGATGAGCCCTGCCGAAGCCCGCGCCCTCCTCGGCGTCACGGCCGAGGCGACGCCACAGGAGATCAACGCCGCCTGGAAGCGTCTGATGGGCCGCGCACACCCCGACCAGGGCGGCACGGAAGGCCTGGCGTCCCGGCTCAATGCGGCGCGCGACCGGCTGTTGAAGCCCTAGGCCCCGGCGGGCTTCTTCGCCGGGGCCTTCTTCTTCGCTGCGGGCTTCTTCGCCGCCGCCTTCGGAGCGGCCTTCTTCGCCGCGGGAGCCTTCTTGCCCTTGGCCGGAGCGGCCGCGGCGCGTGCGGCCAGAAGCGGCAGGGCGATCTCCATCGTCATGTCCTCGGGCGCAGTCCCCTTGGGCAGGGTGGCGTTGACCTTGCCTGACTTCACATAGGGGCCGAACCGGCCGGCCATGACATGCACCGGCTCGCCCGATTCCGGGTGGGCACCGAGGTCCTTCAACGGCGCAGTCGCCGCGCCCCGACCCGCGAACTTGCCCGCCCGCTTCTCGGCAAGGAGCACAACGGCCCGGTTCAGGCCAATGTCGAAAACCTCATCGATGTCAGCGACATTGGCATAGGTCCCGGCGTGCAGCACGAAGGGCCCATAGCGGCCGAGACCTGCCGAGATCGGCTTGCCGTCCTCCGGATGAATCCCGACCTCGCGCGGCAGGGCCAGCAGGCGCAGGGCCTGCTCCAGCGCCAGTGTCGCCGGCGACCAGCCCTTGGGCAGGGAGGAGCGCTTCGGCTTCTCCTCGCCGGCCACTGCCGTTTCTACATAGGGGCCGAACCGGCCGATCTTCAGCGCCACCGGCGCACCGGTCACGGGATCAACGCCCAGGTCCCGATCGCCGCCATCCTCGACGCCCGTGGCGGCACCGAAGCCGCGCGTATAGCGGCACTCCGGATAGTTGGAGCAGCCGATGAAGGACGACTTCATCTTGAAGCTGGCCTTCAGATGCAGCCGGCCCTGCTTGCACAGGGGGCACAGCCGGGCGTCCGTCCCGTCACCCTTGTCGGGGAACAGGAAGGGCCCGATCGCCGTGTCCAGTTCGTCGATCACGCCCTGCCGCGCGGTGACCGCATCCGTCGCCGGCTTCAACTGGCTCCAGAAGTCACGCAGGACGACCTTCCAGTCGAGATCCCCGGCCGAAACCTCGTCCAGCCGGGTCTCCAGCGCCGCGGTGAAGTCGTACTGGACCCACCGGGTGAAGAACTGTTCGAGGAAGGCCGTGACCAACCGCCCGTTGTCCTCGGGAATGAACCGGTTCTTGTCCATGCGGACATATTCGCGGTCGCGCAGGGTGGTCAGGATGGAGGCATAGGTCGACGGCCGGCCGATGCCGAGCTCTTCCAGCTTCTTGACCAGGGTCGCTTCCGAGAAGCGCGGGGGCGGCTCGGTGAAATGCTGGTCAGTTCGGATCGCCTCGACCTTGGCGACCGCGCCTTCCTTCAGCGCGGGCAGGCGGGTCGTGTCGTCCTCATCGTCGACGCCGTCCTTGGGCTTGTCGTCGCGACCCTCTTCGTACACCGCGATGAAGCCGTCGAAGGCGACGACCTGGCCGGTGGCACGCAGGCCGGTCTGGCCGTCCGGGGTCTCGACCTCGACCGTGGTCCGGTCCAGCCGGGCGGACTCCATCTGGCTGGCGATCATCCGTTTCCAGATCAGCTCGTACAGACGCGACAGGTCGCCCTCGAGCCGCAGGCTGTCGGGGTGGCGGGTCAGATTGGTCGGCCGGATCGCTTCGTGCGCTTCCTGGGCGTTCTTGACCTTGGTCTTGTAGTAGCGGGGTTGTTCGGGAACGTAGGCCGGGCCGAACCGGTCGGCGATGACCTCCCGGGCCTGGGCGATGCCCTCCGGGCTGACCGACAGGCCGTCGGTCCGCATATAGGTGATCAGGCCGCCGGTATCGTCGACGCCTTCATACAGTTTCTGTGCCGCCTGCATGGTCCGCTGGGCGGTGAAGCCCAGCTTGCGCGCGGCCTCCTGCTGCAGGGTCGAGGTGGTGAAGGGCGGTGAGGGGCTGCGTTTGACCGGCTTCTTCTCGATCGACTTGATCGTGAAACTGCCGGCCTTGATGGCATCGCGCGCGGCGCCGGCCATGGCCTCGGAGGTGATGTCCAGCCGCTGCACCCGCTTGCCGGCGTGTTTGACCAGCCGGGTCGTGAAGGGCGGGCTGTCGGCGGCCAGATCGGCCTCGACCGACCAGTATTCCTGGGGCCGGAACGCCTCGATCTCCATCTCGCGGTCGACGACGATCCGCAGGGCGACCGACTGCACCCGACCCGCCGAGCGCGCGCCGGGCAGTTTGCGCCACAGCACGGGCGACAGGGTGAAGCCCACCAGATAGTCCAGCGCGCGGCGCGCCAGATAGGCCTCGACCAGCTCCATATCCAGCTGGCGCGGATTGGCCATGGCCTCGAGCACAGCGGACCTGGTGATGGCGTTGAACGTGACCCTTTCGACGGCCGTGTCCTTGAGCGCCTTCTTCTTCGTCAGGATCTCCAGCACGTGCCAGCTGATCGCCTCACCCTCGCGGTCGGGGTCGGTCGCCAGGATGACGCGGTCGGCCTTCTTCGCCGCCTCGGCGATCTCCGACATCCGCTTGGATGCGCGGGCGTCGACTTCCCAGCTCATGGCGAAATCGTCGTCCGGCAGGACCGAGCCGTCCTTCGACGGCAGGTCGCGGACGTGGCCATAGGACGCCAGGACGGTGAAGTCCGGGCCCAGGTATTTGTTGATGGTCTTGGCCTTTGCGGGGCTCTCGACAACGACGAGGTTCATGCGGGGAGGGGGCCTTGCGCGGGCTCGGAAAGGGGGCGGAACGTGGTTGGCGGGAGGGCTGCTGTCAATCGGCGCTGGAATTCAGGGTGATCCTGTCGCGGCCAGACCGCCGGGCAAGAGCTCGGCGCGGCCCATCAGATTGAGCTCCAGCAGGGCCGCTGCCACGGTCCCGATCGGTAATCCCAGCGCGCGGGCCAGCTCGTCGCGGGGTGTCGGCGTGGGTGACAGAAGGGCCGCGACCTGTTCGATCACCGCGGCCTCGACGTCGTCGGGCGCGCCGTCGAAGGGATTGAGGGGGGACGGTTCGCGCAGGGTCCGCAGGGTGTTGAATGCCCGCTCCACGTCCTCCAGCCCCTCGCAGAGTATGGCACCCTGCCGTAGCAATTCGTTCGGTCCCCGGGACCGGGGGTCGAGGGGCGAGCCGGGCACGGCAAAGACGTCCCGGCCCTGTTCGCCGGCCAGCCGGGCGGTGATGAGGGAGCCGGACTTCAGTTCCGCCTCGATGACGATCACACCCCGCGACAGGCCGGAGATGATGCGGTTGCGACGTGGGAAGTCCTTCGCCTGTGCCCGGGCGCCGATCCGGCTCTCCGAGACCACACAGCCCCGATCGACGATCTGCGCATACAGGTCGGCATTGTCAGGCGGATAGACGTCATCCACCCCGCCGCCGAGCACCGCCACCGTCCCGGTCGGCAAGGCCCCGGCATGGGCCGCGGCGTCGATGCCGCGCGCCAGTCCCGAGACAACGACATGACCGGCCTCACCCAGCTGCTGCGACAGGCCTCGGGCGATCCTCTGCCCGCCCGCCGAGGCGATGCGCGCCCCGACCACGGCGATACAGGGGCGGGCCATCAGGCTCGCGTCCCCGAGCGCCCACAGCAGCGGCGGAGGCGGGTCGACGGCCGCCAGCATGTCGGGATAGTCGGCGTCGCCCAGCACGATCAGCCGTGCCCCGATCCGCTCGCCAGCCTCCATTTCGGCGGCAATGTCGTCGACCGGCGGTATCGCGTGCCCATGGGTGCCTCCGCGCCTTGTGAGGTCGGGCAGGGCCTCAAGGGCCTGCCCGGCAGAGCCGAACCGTTCCAGCAATTGGCGAAAGGTCACCGGACCGATCTGGTCGGTCCGCGCCAGACGCAGGCGCGCGAAACGCTCTGCGTCCGTCAGGGTCACCGCGCCTTCGCTCCTATTCGCGGCTCGGTCCCCTTCAGGATACGGGCGATGTTCTCGTGGTGGCGAAGCCAGATCAGGAACGCGGACGCCACCGCCAGAGCCAGCACCGGGGCCGACGCCGGCAGTCCTGCCAGCGGCAGGGGCAGCAGGGCCAGCAGCGGCGAGGCCAGGGCTGCGACGAGGGCAGCGAAAGAGGACATGCGGAACAGGACCGCCACGATCAGCCAGGTCGCGATGGCCATCAGGCCCAGCGGCCAGGACGCAGCGAGCAGCAAGCCCATGAAGGTGGCCACACCCTTGCCGCCCTTGAAGCCGAGCCAGACGGGGAACAGGTGGCCGAGGAAGGCTGCGCCGCCGGCGACGGCGGCTATGGCCGGGACGCCCGGGAACAGGGCCTGGGCGATCAGGAAAGCCGCCGCGCCCTTGCCGGCGTCGAGGATCAGGGTGGCGAGGGCCAGATCCTTGCGTCCGGTCCGCAGGACGTTGGTCGCGCCGATATTGCCCGAGCCGATGCTGCGCACATCCTCGCCCGTCACCAGCCGGGTCAGGATCACGCCGAACGGGATGGAACCCAGCAGGTATCCGCCCGCCGCTGCGAGTGCGAGCGTTCCCAAGGTTGGGACGACCAGATCCTGCAAGTGATTCGCTCCCTCTTAGCGTGTGTCGTGTACGATGCGGCCGCCGACGACGGTGAGCAAGGCCTTGCCCTGCAATCGCCGTCCGTCGAACGGCGAGTTCTTCGACTTGCTCTTCAGCGTATTCGCGTCGACCACAACCGGCGCGCCCGCATCGAACAGGATCAGGTCCGCCGGCGCTCCGGCCGCCAGCACGCCCGCGTCCAATCCCAGCAGGGTTGCCGGCCCCCGGGTCAGAGGGCGCAGGATGTCGAGCAGCGCCAGCCCGTCCTCGTGATGCAGGGTCAAGGCCGCCGGCAGCAGGGTCTCCAGCCCGACCGCGCCCGGCGTTGCCTCGGCGAAGGGGCGACGCTTGTCCTCGGCCGGAGCCGGGGCATGGGCGCTGGTGATGGCGTCGATCAGGCCGTCACGAACCGCCTCGATCAGCGCCTGCCGGTCGCGCTCGGGTCGCAGCGGCGGATCGAGCCGGTAGAAGGTGCGGTAGTCGCCGATGTCGATCTCGTTGAAGCACAGGTGGTTGATCGACACCGAGGCGGCGACGTCCAGCCCCCTGGCCCGGGCCCGCGCCAGCGTCTCCAGAGCACCCTCGGTCGAGATCTGGTCGACGAGGAATCGCGCGCCGGTCTGTTCGACCAGCGCCAGATCGCGCTCCAGCTGGATGCGCTCGGCGATGGCGGGTGCCGAGGACAGTCCCAGCCGGGTGGCCAGCTCGCCCGAGGTCGCCACCGCGCCCTCGCTCAGCCAGGGATCGGCGGGGCGGCAGGAGATCAGGGCGTTGAAGGCGGCGGCGTAGGTCATCACCCGTTGCAGGGTGCGGGTGTTGGCGATGACCCGGTCCACGTCGGTGAAATACAGGGCGCCCGCCTCATCCATCAGGCCGAGCTCGGCCATGTGGACGCCGTCCCGCGCCTTCGTCGCCGCACCCGCCGCGCGCACATTGACCAGCCCGAGGGCCGCGCCGCGTCGCAGGATGAACTCGATCATGGCCGGGTCGTCGATCGCCGGGTCGGTGTCGGGCTGGATGACGATGGTGGTCACACCGCCCGCCGCCGCCGACAGACTGGCCGACTTCAGCGTCTCCTTCGGCTCGGCGCCCGGCTCGCCGGTCTTGACCCGGATGTCGATCAGGCCGGGAGACAGGCACAGACCCCCGGCGTCGACGACCGTAACGCCAGCCGGAGCGACCGCGCCGCCGCCATGGATGACCTCGATGATCCGCCCGTCCTCGACCAGCACAGCGCCCGGACCGTCATAGTCCGAGGCCGGGTCAAGTAGCCGCGCGTTCAGGATGGCCAGGGTATTGGAAGGGGGCGCGTTCATGACGTCGCTCCATCCAGCCGCGCCGACAGGGCTGCCAGCACCGCCATCCGCGCCGCAACGCCCATCTCCACCTGGTCCTGGATCAGGGAAACGGTCAGATCATCGGCGACGTCGGAATCAATCTCGACGCCCCGGTTCATCGGCCCGGGGTGCATCACCCTGGCGCCCGGATTGGCCCAGGACAGCTTTTCGCGGTCCAGACCCCAGAAGCGGAAATACTCGCGGGTCGAGGGCACCAGCGCGCCTTCCATCCGCTCCAGCTGCAGCCGCAGCATCATCACGACGTCGCAGCCCCTCAGGCCTTCGCGCATGTCGTGGAAGACCTCGCAGCCCCAGCGGTCGGCGTCACCGGGCACCAGGGTCGGCGGTCCGATCAGCCGCACCCGCGCGCCCATCATCGACAGCATCGAGACATTGGACCGCGCCACCCGGCTGTGGGCGATGTCGCCGCAGATGGCGACGGTCAGCCCGCCGACATCGCCGAATGCCCGGCGCAGGCTCAGCAGGTCCAGCAGGGCCTGGGTCGGATGCTCATGTCGCCCGTCCCCCGCATTGACCACGGCGCAACCGACCTTCTGCGACAGCAGGGCCGCGGCACCCGAGGCCCCATGGCGAATCACCAGCACGTCGGGCTTCATGGCGTTCAGCGTCGCCGCCGTGTCGATCAGGGTCTCGCCCTTGGCCGTGGACGAGGTGCGGGGGCTCAGCGCGGTCACATCGGCACCCAGCCGCTTGGCGGCGATCTCGAACGAGGCGCTGGTGCGGGTCGAGTTCTCGAAGAACAGGTTCATGACCGTGCGGCCGCGCATCAGGTCCAATGACTTCGACGACTGGCGATTGAAGTCGACGAAGGCGTCGGCCAGATCGAGCAACGGCGGCGTGGTCGCGGCGTTCAGATCGCCGGCAGACAGGAAATGGCTGCGCGGAAACGGCGCCAGCCGCTCGAGAATCAGTTCGGCGAGTGCGGCAGGCTGGCTCATCGAGGCCCGCCTATAGGGCCGTGCGCGACGGAACGGAAGCCGCCCATGTTCAGTTCCTGTGTTCAGATGTAGCCGAACACCGCCAGCAGGATCGGAATGGTCAGGGCACTGACCACTGTGGTCAGGGCGACGACCCCCGCCATCAGGGGCGCATCGCCGCCCATCTGCCGTGCCATGACATAGCTGGCTGCGGCACCGGGCGAGGCCCCGGCCAGCAGCGCCAGCCCCTGCGCCATCCGGTCCCCACCCAGCACCCCGGTCAGCCAGTACATCCCGACCGGCAGGATGATCAGCTTGATCACGGTCACAGTCAGCATCAGCAGGGGTCGCGACGCGGCATAGCGAAAACTCAGGCCGGCCCCGGCTGTAATCAGACCCAGGGCGATCGCGCCCGGCCCCATCAGGTCGAACACGCTCATCAGAAGATCCGGTTTCGGTATGCCGGTCAGATTGAGCGCTGCGCCGGTTCCGCATGCCCAGATGATCGGATTGCGCGCCAGCGACGACAGGGCCAGCCGCCAGCCTCCGCCCTGACCGGCGCCCCACTGCGCGAGCACCAGAACACAGACAACGTTCAGCGCCGGGGCCAGGACGCCGAAGGCTACGGCGGCAATCCCCAGTCCCCGCTCGCCGAACACCGCGCCCGCGACCGGCAGGAAGACGAAACCGTTCCAGCGGATCACGCCCTGAAAGACGCTGGTGAAGGCGGGGTCACTGATCCGCAGCATCGGCTTGGCCAGCACCGTCAGCAGGGCCACGGTCAGGGCCACCGCCACAGTCGCCATCGCCACGGGGCCTGCCGCACCCCCGGCAAAATCCGCGCGCCAGACCGCCGGGATCAGGAAAGTCGGATAGAAGACGAAATAGGTCAGCCGCTCGACCGCCCGCCAGCCGTTATCGTCCAGGAAGGTCCGCCATTTCAGCCCCCAGCCGAGGGCGATCATGGCGAAGACCGGGACAATGCCGGTGAGCAGGGCGGTCATGGCCTCAGGCGGTCCAGTGCGCCCTGCAGGATCCAGGCGGCAGCGGTGCGGTCGACCACATTGGCGCGGCGCTTGCGGTTCAGGTCCAGCTCCTCGATCAGGAACCGCTCGACCGCGCTGGTCGACAGCCGCTCATCCTGGAAGGCGCAGGGCACGGCACGGATGCGCTGCAGATTGCGCGCAAAGGCCCGGCACGACTGCGCCCGCGGCCCCTCGCTGCCGTCCATGTTCAATGGCAGACCTATGACCAGCCCCGACGCCTTGCGCCCGTCCATCAGCTTCAGCACGGCGTTGGCGTCGTCGGTGAATTTCGTCTTGCGGACCAGCGACAGCGGGCTGGCGATCATCCGCGTCGTGTCGCTGACCGCCACGCCTATCGTCTTCTCACCCAGATCCAGCCCCAGCCACGGGGTGCCCGGCGGGGTAGAGGCGGCGAGGTCTTCGAGCGATAGAACTGTCACGCTGTGGCGGTAGGACTGGCGAGCCGCCCTGTCAAAGTGCAAGCCAGGGTAACGCCGATACGGGAATCATAAGATGAAACCTGTGACATTTCTCTTTGTCTTGCTCGGTTTGTCCGCCTGTGACCCCCAGGTCGAGAGCCGCAAGGCCGCCCTGCCTGTACAACAGGCCGCACCGGCCCCTTACGCCCCGCTGACCGCCACCGGTTCGGCCACTGTGACGGTCGCGCCCGCGCAGTAGCGTCAGAATCCTTGTGAAACCGGGGCTGGAACGCTAATCCCGCCCCTTCTGGTTTCGCCCAGCGTTCAATAATGTGGAGGGCCGCATGGCCATCGACGCCGCGACCGTGCGCCGTGTGGCGCACCTCGCCCGCATCAAGACCCCGGAAGACCGTCTGGAGCCGCTCGCCGCGGAGCTGAACGGCATCCTTGCCTGGATCGAACAGCTCAATGAAGTCGACGTTGCCGGCATCGAGCCCATGACCTCCAACGTCGCCCAACCGATGCGCCTGCGCGACGACGTCGTCACCGACGGCGACAAGATCGCTGACGTCCTGGGCAACGCCCCGCGCGCCGCCGACGGCTTCTTCGTCGTGCCCAAGGTGGTCGAATAGAATGTCCGACCTAACCAAGCTCACGCTCAAGGCCGCCCTCGATGGCCTGAAGGCCCGCGACTTCTCGTCCGAGGAAATCACCAAGGCCTTCGTCGCCAGTATCGACGCCGCCAACCCGCGCCTGAACGCCTATGTCGTCCAGACCACGGACAAGGCCCTCGCCATGGCCCGCGCCTCCGACGCCCGTCTGGCGAGGGGGGAGGGCTGTGCCCTCGAAGGTGCCCCGCTGGGCATCAAGGACCTGTTCTGCACCGACGGCGTCCAGACCACCGCCGGCTCCAACATGCTGCGCGGTTTCGTCCCGCCCTATGAGTCCACCGTCACCGCCAACCTGTGGCGCGACGGGGCGGTCATGCTGGGCAAGCTCAACATGGACGAGTTCGCCATGGGCTCGTCGAACGTGACCAGCGCCTTCGGCCCGGTCGTGAACCCATGGAAGTCAACGACGTCCAACGCAGACCTCACCCCGGGCGGAAGCTCGGGCGGTTCGGCCTCCGCCGTTGCGGGCGACCTCTGCCTCGCCGCCACCGCCTCGGACACCGGCGGCTCGATCCGCCAGCCCGCCGCTTTCACCGGCACGGTCGGGATCAAGCCCACCTATGGCCGCGCCAGCCGCTTCGGCATGGTCGCCTTCGCCAGTTCGCTCGACCAGGCCGGTCCGATCACGAAGACGGTCGAGGACGCCGCCATCCTGCTGCGCTCCATGTGCTCCTGGGATGCGAAGGACGCCACCAGCCTCGATGTCGAGACGCCCGACTGGACCCGGTCCCTGAACAAGGGCGTCAAGGGCCTGCGCATCGGCGTGCCGAAGGAATATGTCGTCGACGGCATGCCCGCCGAGATCCAGGCCCTTTGGGACCAGGGCGTCGCCTGGCTCAAGGCCGGCGGGGCCGAGATCGTCGAGATCAGCCTGCCGCACACCAAATATGCCCTGCCGGCCTATTACATCATCGCCCCGGCCGAGGCCTCGTCCAACCTGGCCCGCTACGACGGCATGCGTTTCGGTCACCGCGCCGAGGGCACGACCAGCCTCGCCGACCTCTATGAGACCAGCCGCGCCGAGGGCTTCGGCAAGGAGGTCCAGCGCCGTCTGACCATCGGGGCCTACGTCCTCTCGGCCGGCTTCTATGACGCCTACTACGTCCGCGCCCTCAAGGTCCGTCGTCGCATCGCCATGGATTTTGACGCCGTCTGGGACAAGGTCGACGCCATCCTGACCCCCTCCACCCCTTCGGCGGCCTTCGCCCTCGGGGACAAGCAGATCGATCCGCTGCAGATGTATCTGAACGACATCTTCACCGTCACCGCCAACCTCGCCGGCCTGCCGGGCATCTCCGTCCCCGCCGGCCTCGACAAGGGCGGCCTGCCGCTGGGCCTTCAGGTCATCGGCAAGGCGCTGGACGAGGCAACGGTCTTCCAGGTCGCAAGCGCACTGGAAGCCGCGGCCGGGTTTGTGGCCCGGCCGGAGAAGTGGTGGTGAGGGAATGATCCCTCCCCCGTCGGGAGAGGGATCCGGAAGCCTTAAGCGGCCGGCAGAGCCTTCAGGTCTGCATCGATCGCGGCGATGAGTTCCGGCGTCAGGACGCCGTTCGACGCAGGGGCGACCTGGGCCAGGGTCATGTCCTGGAACTGCGGCAGGGCAGGGTGTTGCGAGATACCGGGCAGGTGCTTTTCCAGCACGGCGCGGGTCTGGTTATGGGCGATCAGATCCTTGATCGGGCTGGCGATCGTCGGCCGGGCAGCGGCCGGGGCCGACGCGGCCGGAGGGGGCGTCTGGGTCTGGGCGAGGGCGGTGCCCGCGACGGCGGCAAGGGCGAGCGAGGCGAGGGCGGCAGCGAGCTTGGACATGGTTTTCTCCGGGATTGAGCCGCCAGCTAAGCGTCTTTTCGTGACGCTCTCAAGACCGGAACTTTCCTCACGGCCGGCTGGACGCTAGGACAGGCCCATGACCGACACAGCGACCTCTCCTTCCAAACTCATCCAGGGCCGCACAGGCGCTTGGGAAATCGTCATGGGCCTGGAAATCCACGCCCAGGTGGCCTCGAAGGCCAAACTCTTCTCGGGTGCCGCCGTGGGCTTTGGTGCGGGACCCAACGAGCAGGTCAGCCTCGTCGACGCCGGTTTTCCCGGCATGCTGCCGACCCTGAACGGCCACTGTGTCGAACAGGCCGTCCGTACCGGCCTTGGCCTCAATGCGCAGATCAACAGGCGCAGCCAGTTTGACCGGAAGAACTATTTCTACCCTGACCTGCCGACCGGCTATCAGATCAGCCAGCTCTATTTCCCCATCGTGGGCGAGGGTGTTGTCGAGGTGGAAGCCGAGGACGGTTCGTTCTTCAACGTCGGCATCGAGCGGCTGCATCTGGAACAGGATGCGGGCAAGCTGATCCACGACCTGTCCCCGACCGAGAGCTATGTCGACCTGAACCGCGCCGGCACGGCCCTGATGGAGATCGTGTCGCGTCCGGACATCCGTTCGCCGGAAGAGGCGGTCGCCTATGTGAAGAAGATCCGGACCATCCTGATCTATCTCGGCACCTGCGACGGCGACATGGAGAAGGGCAATCTGCGCGCCGATGTGAACGTCTCGGTCTGTCGCGAGGGCCAGTATGCGAAATTCAAGGCGACCGGCGACTTCAGCCATCTGGGTACGCGCTGCGAGATCAAGAACGTCAACTCGTTCCGCTTCATCTCCCAAGCCATCAACTATGAGGCCCGGCGCCAGATCGAGATCCTCGAGGACGGCGGCAAGGTGACCCAGGAGACCCGCCTCTACGACCCCACGGCCGGCGAGACCCGTTCGATGCGGTCCAAGGAAGAGGCGATGGACTATCGCTATTTCCCCGACCCCGACCTGCTTCCGCTCGAGCTGGAACAGGCCTGGATCGACAGCATCAAGGCTTCACTGCCCGAGCTTCCGGACGCGAAACGCCGCCGGCTGATGGCCGACTACGGCCTGTCGCAATACGACGCCGTGGTCCTGATCTCGGAACAGGCCAAGGCCGACTATTTCGAGGCCGCCGCCAAAGGCAGGGATGCCAAACTGGTGTCAAACTGGGTGACCAATGAGCTGTCAGCCCGCCTCGCGGCGGACCATCTCGACTTCGACCAGAGCCCGGTCCCGGCGGCCCACGTCGCCCAACTGGTGGAGCTGATCGAGACGGACGTCATCTCGTCGAAGATCGCCAAGGAAGTCTTCGACCACGTCTGGAGCGGCGAAGGCTCACCCGCCGAGGTCGTCGAGAAGCACGGCCTGAAACAGGTCACCGACACCGGCGCGATCGAGGCCGCCATCGACGAGATCATCGCGGCCAACCCCGACAAGGCCGCCGGCGTCGCCGAAAAACCCCAGTCGCTGGGCTGGTTCGTCGGCCAGGTCATGAAGGCTACCGGCGGCAAGGCCAACCCGGCTGCGGTCAACGATATCCTGAAGGCCAAGCTGGGGCTTTAGGGCTCGCTCGGCGTCTCCTCCCCGCTCCGCGGGGAGGGGGACCACGCGAAGCGTGGTGGAGGGGGGCCGCGCCGCGGTGCCTTGTTGCCAATAGCCAATGTCCAGGCCGTCATCCTCGGGTCAAGCCCGAGGATGACGGTGAGACTGGTCGAGCCCGGAAGTCTACTCAAACAGCTCCCCGCTCTCCTCCGCCCCCTCGACCACCTCCCGCGCCAGCGCCCGGGTCACCGGCCTGTGCATCGCGTCCAGCCGTTCAACGACCGCCGCCGCCGCCGCGGCCGACCGGTCGATGCGGCGCACAAGATAGGGCACAACATCCTTCTGCGGACGAATGCCGCGCTCGGCGAACCGCGCCGCCAGCATGGCCGACAGGACGGCGTCATCCGGGACCTCCATCGGCACGCTGATGACCGCATCGAGCCGCGAGCGCAGGTCGGGCAGGGTGGCCTCCCAGCTCGACGGCGCCGACCGCGCCACCATCAGCAGGGCCCCGCCCGGTGACTGGGCCAGGTTGATCAGGTGGAACAGGGTCTCGTCGTCGACGTCCCGGGCCGGGTCCAGCAGCACCGGCCGCCCCTCCAGCCCCAGCGGATCGATCAGCGCGGCCTCGGCCCCCTGGATGGCCACCGCCCCGACGCGTTCGGCCCAGATCTGTCCCAGCCGGCTCTTGCCGCAACCCGCCGGCCCGCAGATCGCCATCACCCCGCCGATGGGATTGGGCCAGTCCGCCAGCGCCTCGACCGCCGCCCGGTTGCTGTCCGACACGACGAAACCCTCGGCCCCCTCGGGCAGGTCGCGCTGCAGCGGCAGTCGCATCTGGTCGGCGGGCGAGGGGCGGGCGGTCATCGGCTCCCTCATAGCAGACGGGGGACGGGACGGCTCGCACGCCCGTGGACAAGGTCACGCGCCTGTGGACGCGGGCTGTCTTCCCGACCCCGATCTTGCCGGTCTTCCCGACCCCCGATGCTGCCGTCTCGCCCCATGAATCGGTTCAGACCCGGCCCGAACAGCGCCTGCGTCCGTTCCTGACGCAGGGTTCGGCTAGCCTCGGTTGATCAACAGCGCGGCGAAGGGGCGAATGTATCGACAGGACAGCTTTTCAGGATTTTCGGACGGGTCGTGTCTTTTGACCCCTGTCAGGCCGCGAACCTTGACTTTCCGGGGCGATGATGCGCCCTTCCGCCCTCCCGAATTGTGCCGTTTGCGGCCTGTAATCCAAGACGAACCGACCATGCACGCCTACCGCTCCCACACCTGCGGCGCCCTCCGTTTGACCCATGCAGGTTCGAATGTCCGCCTGTCCGGCTGGGTCCACCGCAAGCGCGACCACGGCGGCCTGCTCTTCATCGACCTGCGCGACCACTACGGCCTGACGCAGCTGGTGCTGCACCCCGAGACGCCGGGCTTCGAGGCCGTCGAACGTCTGCGCGCCGAGAGCGTCATCCGCGTGGACGGTCAGGTGGTGGCCCGCGAGGCCTCGGTCGTGAACGCCAACCTGCCGACCGGCGAGATCGAACTGCGGGTCACGGGCGTGGAAGTCCTGTCCGAAGCCGCCGAACTGCCTCTGCCGGTCTTCGGTGAGCCCGAATATCCCGAGGAAATTCGCCTCAAGCACCGCTACCTCGATCTGCGCCGCGAGACCCTTCACAAGAATATCGTGCTGCGCTCGCGCGTGATCTCCTCAATCCGGCAGCGGATGGTTCAGCAGGGCTTTCTCGAATACCAGACCCCTATCCTGACGGCTTCGTCGCCCGAAGGCGCGCGGGACTTCCTGGTGCCGTCGCGCCTGCATCCGGGCAAATTCTACGCCCTGCCGCAGGCCCCGCAGCAGTTCAAACAGCTGCTCATGGTCTCGGGCTTCGATCGCTATTTCCAGATCGCCCCCTGTTTCCGCGACGAGGACCTGCGCGCTGACCGGTCGCTGGAGTTCTACCAGCTCGACGTCGAGATGAGCTTCGTCACCCAGGAAGACGTCTTCGCTGCCATCGAGCCCGTCATGCACGGCGTGTTCGAGGAGTTCGCCGACGGCAAGACGGTCGACCCCTATCCCTTCGTCCGCATCCCTTACCGGGAGAGCATCAGCCTGTTCGGCACCGACAAGCCGGACCTGCGCAACCCGATCGAGATGAAGGACGTCTCGGACCATTTCCGCGACGGGGGCTTCGGCCTGTTCAACAAGATCCTCGGGGCAGACGCGAAGAACGCCGTCTGGGCCATTCCCGCGCCGACCGGCGGATCGCGCGCCTTTTGCGACCGCATGAACGCCTGGGCCCAGGGCGAGGGCCAGCCGGGTCTCGGCTACATCTTCTGGTCCGAGGACCAGGGCAGCTGGGGCGGTCCAATCGCCAAGAACCTCGGTGCCGAGGCGACCGACGCCCTGATGAAGTCCCTGGCCATGGGCAAGGGCGACGCCGCCTTCTTCGCGGCCGGTGACCCCTCGGTCTTCTACAAATTCGCCGGAAACGCCCGCACCAAACTGGGCCAGGACCTGAACCTGATTTCGGACGACGAGTTCAAATTCTGCTGGATCGTCGACTTCCCGATGTTCGAGTGGAGTGAGGAAGAAAAGAAGGTCGACTTCTCGCACAACCCCTTCTCGATGCCGCAGGGCGAGATGGAGGCCCTGACCACCAAGGACCCGCTCGATATCCTCGCCTACCAGTACGACATCGTCTGCAACGGCTATGAGCTGTGTTCCGGCGCGATCCGGAACCACAAGGCCGACATCATGCTCAAGGCCTTCGAGATCGCGGGCTATGACGCCTCGGTCGTTGAGGACCAGTTCGGCGGCATGCTCAACGCCTTCCGCTATGGCGCGCCGCCGCACGGCGGCCTCGCCCCCGGCATCGACCGTATCGTCATGCTGCTGGCCAACCAGGTCGCGATCCGCGAGGTCATCGCCTTCCCGCTGAACCAGCAGGGTCAGGATCTGCTGATGAGCGCGCCGTCGGATGCCGCCGAGCGGCAGTACAAGGAACTGCACATCCGTGCTGCCCTGCCGCTTAAGGTCTGAGGCCGAAAATCAGCGGTCGCTGCTGACGACGACCGTGTTCCGCGAGCGCGGCGGTGCCGGTGGTGTCCGTGCCGCCGGCGGGGTGGTACGCACCACGCTGACGCCGCGGCAGACCCGGACAGTCAGCCGGGCCGGCAGGCGGGTCGCCGCGTCGCCGCACGCACGGCTGATCTGGGACTGGCTCAGGCCCTCGGCTCCGGACAGGTCCGCACCCCGGATGTCGGTGCGGTTCATTGAAGCCCCTTCGAAGTCTGCACCGCCGAACCGGCCTCCGGTCAGACGGGCACCGTTCAGGGTCGCATTGCTGAAGTCGACCGAGCGGAAATCCCCGTTTGACAGGTCGGACATGGCGATCTCCGCATCGGAGAAGTCCGCCGA
>Ga0247844_1003513_pt1 | contig 22805 bp, 23 predicted proteins | sample LaCtaG_FD_192421 | JGI IMG/M metagenome (GOLD analysis project Ga0247844, IMG submission 192421) | Freshwater microbial communities from meromictic Lake La Cruz, Castile-La Mancha, Spain - LaCruzMarch201714.5m_1 | ecosystem: Environmental > Aquatic > Freshwater > Lake | place: Spain: Castile-La... | reverse complement strand
GGGTTGTGCTTATCCATGGCTTTGGGGCGTCTGTGGGCCATTGGCGCCACAACCTGCCGGCCCTCGCTCCCCATGCCCGGGTGATCGCCCTCGACCTGCTGGGCTTTGGCGCCAGCGATAAGCCTGTTTCGCGATTAGCTCAAGAGCCGCCAAGGCAGGGCGCTGTTCAGTACTGCTTCGACCTCTGGGGCCGCCAAGTAGCCGACGCAGTGAGGCAATTGCTTCTGGCCGAACCTGGCAGCGGCCCAGCCCAGCCCCGCGTGCACCTGGTGGGCAACTCGATCGGCGCGATGGTGGCCCTCACCGCCGCCAGGCTGCTACTGGCAGAGGGTTTCCCACCCTTTCAGGTGATCCTGATCGACTGCGCCCAGCGCACCCTCGACGACAAACGGGCGGCCCAGCTGCCGGGCTGGGAACGGGCCAGTCGCCCCCTGGTGAAGCAGCTGGTGCGGCAGCGCTGGGTGATCGCACCCCTGTTTCGCTTACTGGCTCAGCCGGCCTTCATTCGCAGCGTGCTGGCGCGGGCCTACCCGAGTGGTGCCCACATCGACGACGAGCTGGTAGCCCTGCTGCACCGACCCAGCACCGATCCAGGTGCCACGGAAAGTTTTCGCGGCTTCGTCAACCTGTTTAACGACCACCTGGCCCCCGAGCTGCTGGCCGACCTAAGTGCCGCCATCCCGCCGCTGCCGGTTCGCATGATCTGGGGGGAAGCTGATCCCTGGGAGGATCCAGCTGAGGCACGCCGCTGGGCAGAGCAATACTCATGTATTCAGGATCTACGCGTGCTGCCGGGGCTTGGACACTGCCCCCACGACGAAGCACCTGAGCTGGTGAATTCAATTCTGCTGGAGTGGATTAAAGGCGGCGCTACTCAGCGCACCTGAGCGACCAGATAGGAAAAAGGTAGATCGAATAGTTTGCCAGCCCTAGGCACAAAAGCTCGCTTGTTAAAAACGTCGTAGTGGTGCTCCTCAATTACATCAAGAATGCCCCTATATAGCCGCAGCGATGCCCACACGGGCCATCGAGCGTCGGGAGCAAGCCAGCGCACGCCTGCCTCTGAGCGGGCAAACCACATTCGAGCTCTCTCCAGCTGGAATCGCATCAGCGCACGCCAATTATCGTTAACAGTGCCGGCAAGCAATTCGGCTTCGCTATAACCAAATCGCTCCAGATCTTCCTGGGGAAGGTAAATACGCCCTCTAGAACGATCTTCGCCCACGTCGCGAAGAATGTTGGTGAGCTGGTTGGCGATGCCGAGGGCTACAGCTGCGTGGGAGGTGTCCGGCCGATCACTCCAAGGGGCGCTTGTGTAGGCAGGATCCAATCCCATCACCTCCTGAGTCATCAGGCCAACGGTGCCTGCCACCCGGTAGCAGTAGAGCTCTAGATCTTCGAAGGTGGGGTAACGGTGCAGGCGCAGATCCATCCTCTGCCCCTCGATCATGTCTAAGTAAGCCTGCAGGGGCTGGGGGTAACGCTCCATCGTGTCCCGCATAACCAGATCGAGACCATCGCAAACCTCGCCAGCAAAAAGGGCCCTAGTGCGCTCCTCCCAGGCATCTAGGCGATCTGCCAGCTCTGCCACAGGACTGGCTTGGGCCTCCGCACTATCCATCAGCTCATCTGTGCGGCGGCACCACACATAAATCGCCCAAATCGCCCGGCGCTTGGCCGGCGGCATCAACAAGGTGCCCAGATAAAAGGTCTTAGCCCACTCGGCCGTCTCCTGCCGGCAGGCCTCATAAGCCTTCTCCAAATTTGGGAGCGAGGACACCACCACGACTAGACCGCCGTACCAATCGCTTGGGCACACTGCTTACCGCTAAGCACCGCCCCCTCCATTGAGGCTAGGTAGCGCTGCATGGTGTAGCAGCCGGCCAAGAAGAAGTTGGGGATCGGCGAGGCTTGATCGGGCCGCAGTTGCTGGCAGCCAGGCACGGTTTTGTAAACCGACAGCGGTGTTTTGACCACGATCGACTTGCGCAGAGTGGCCTGGTCGTTGCCGGTGAAGTGCATCGGGAATAGGCGCTTGAGCTCCTCCATCGTGGCGGCCACGATGTCCTCGTCAGAGCGACCAATCCAGTCTTTGGCTGGGGCAAAAACCAGCTCGAGCATCGAGCGCTCCGGATCCTCGTATTCCTTACAAGTATTGCTCATGTCTGCATAGACGCTCAGCAGCGGGCTCCGGCTGAACAGCAGGTGGTCAATATCGGTGAGCTTGCGATCAAACCAGAGGTGAATATTGATCACCGGCACCCCATTGAGACCGTCGAGCTTCTTGAAATAGGGAATCTCCTTCCAAGCCTCAGGCAGCAGCAGCTTGAAGGGATCTACCGGCATGGCACTCACGTAGGCGTCAGCCGTAAGCGTGCGGGGCTCCTCGCCCTTGATGCCACCAATCTGGAAAGCCTTCACCGTGCCATCGGCATTGAGCTCGATCTGGCGCAACGGGGAATTCAGGTGAACTTCCCCGCCACGGGCTTCGACGTAATCGACGATCGGCTGGCACAAGCGCTGCGGTGGGTTGCCATCAAGGAAGGCCATCTTGGAGCCATCACCCTCCTGCAGGAAGCGATTTAGGGCGGTGAGCACCACTGTGCTGGAAATTTCATCGGGATCGATGAAGTTCAGCGCCTTGGCCATGGCGATGAATACCTCGTCATTTACCCGCTCGGGAATGTTGTGCAGCCTCAGCCACTCGGTCCAGGAATACTTATCGCATTCTTCTACATACTGCTGGCCGCGCAAAATTGCCGGCACCAAGCCCATGCCGAAGGCAATCTTCTCGGGCCAGGTGAGCAGGTCGTTGTTGCTGAGAATGGCCGCCAAACCATTGAAGGGGGCGGGGATGTCGGGGAAGTCAAAGCGGCTGTAGGTGCCTGGCGTCTCCATTTGGTTGAAAATCATCGAGTGGCTTTTCCACTGCAGACGGTCTTCGATATCCAGCTCCTTAAACAGCTGGCGCATGTTGCGGTAAGCGCCGAAAAAGATGTGCAAGCCGGTCTCATACCAGTCTCCGTCTTCGTCCTGCCAGGCCGCCACCTTGCCGCCCAGTACATCGCGGGCTTCCACCACCACCGGCGTATGGCCGGCATCACAGAGGTACTTCGCGCACGACAGCCCGGCGAGCCCTGCTCCGGCAATGACGACGCGCATACCAACTTTCAAAAATCCAGATGCAACCTTAAAGGGGGCGACTGACCCCTGCGGCTGGGGGGGGGGTTTCTAGAATTGGTGCATCGGGTGCCCGCAATCCCCTCCCCATGGCTGACCCTCGCCTCGCTGACTCACTCCCTGCCGAATCCCGCCCTGCAGAGACCTTGCTGAAGTCCACCACCCGCCACGTGCGGCTGTTCACCGCCCGGGTGGAGGACGGCAACCTGCTGCCTGATCCCAGCCAGCTCACCATGGATGTGGATCCCGATAACGAGTTCCTCTGGGACGCCCCGGTGCTGGCCAAGGTGCAAGACCACTTCCGCCAGCTGGTGGCCGCCCAAGCCGGCGCCGACCTCACCGAATACAACCTGCGCCAGATCGGTTCGGAGCTGGAAGGGCTAATTCGCCAGCTGCTCCAAGCCGGCGAGCTTCGCTACAACCCCGATGCCCGGGTGCTCAATTACTCAATGGGCCTGCCCCGCAGCACCGAAAGCCTGTGAGCCGCTCCCGCTACAGCTCAGATCGCTACGCCGGTGAGCGCCCGGATGAGGGTCGTCCCCCCGGAGGGCGGTACGCAGATGATGCCTATGAGCGGGGCGGTCGCCGCAATGAGCCCAGGCGGCCGGCCGGGGGCGGCAATAAAGGCGGTCCTGGTGGCCCTGGTCCTGGCGGAAGTGGCCCTGGCGGAACAGGCCCCTTTCAGTTCAACGTGGGCACCCTGGCGATCCTGGCTGGAGTGCTGGTGGTGGGCATCGGCATCGGCACCGCCATCTCCAGCACCACCCAGGGCGACCAGGGCAACATCGCCAGCAGCCAGCAGCTCGACATGGCGGTGCCTGATCCGGAGTTCTGCCGCCAGTGGGGCGCCAGTGCCTTCGTGATGGACATTGAACTTTACACCACCATGAACCCCAGCTCCAGCTTCGTGACCCAGCCGGAGCTCAAGGCCGGCTGCGTTATTCGGCGGGAAAACTGGAGCGTTTTGCAGAAGGAAGGAGCCGTAACCAACGAACAGATGCGCCAGTGCAAGCAGCGCATGAACACCTTCGCCTACATCGGCTCAGTGAAAGACAAGCCAATCGTGCGCTGCGTCTACCAAACAGACACCAGCCAAAACAAATTCCTTACCAAGGGCGTGGCTGATGACACGGTGGGCGTCACCCCCGAAGCTGATCAATTCTGAATCATCTGAATCAGATTAATTCTGAAACAGATCAGTTCTGAGTGAGAGCCTCCTGCTGCTGCAACGGCCGGCGCAGGGGGCTATCGGGGCTGGCAAACACGGGCAGAACCTCCTTGCGGAAGGCATCGGCAGCCCTGGAGCAATAGCGGGCTGGATGGGTGATCAGCTTCAGCTGGCGGCGCACGAGCAGGTCGGCCACTTGGGGGCGATGCAGGCTGCCAGCAGAGAGCTCCCGCTCAATTGAGACCACCGGCAGGAAGGCAGCCCCAAGACCCGACTGAACGGCGTTTTTGATCGCCTCAAAGGAATTGAGCTCCATCTCGATCTTGAGCCGGCCCACATCCAGCCCGGAGCGGGCCAGCAGCTGATCGACCATTTTGCGGGTGGTCGACTGGGCATCAAGGCAGACAAAGCCCAGCCGGTAGAGGTCGTCTTTAGTGAGCTCGGGCAGGCGGGCCAGCGGATGCTTCACCGGCAGCACCAGGGCCAGCTCATCGCTGGCATAGGGCACCACCTGCAGCAGCTCACAAAGCTCCGTTGGAAGCTCGCCGCCGATGATCGCCAGATCCACCTGGCCATTAGCCACGCTCCAACCCGTGCGGCGGGTGCTGTGCACCTGCAACTGCACCGCCACTTCGGGGTACTTCTGCCGAAACAGACCAATCATTCGCGGCATTAAATAAGTGCCGGTGGTCTGGCTGGCGCCAACGATGAGCGAGCCGCCGCGCAGGTTGTGCAGGTCTTCTAGAGCCCGACATGCCTCCTGGCACTGGCTCAGGATTCGGTCGCAGTAGCTGAGCAGCAGGTGGCCGGCCTCGGTGAGCTGGGCCTTGCGCCCGCCCCGGTCAAACAGGCTGACGCTGAGCTGCTTCTCCAGATTCTGAATCTGCAGGCTCACCGCCGGCTGAGTCACATAAAGGCTGTCTGCGGCCTTCTTGAAGCTCCCCTCAGAGGCGATGGCCCGCAGGATGCGGAGCTGATCAAGAGTGAAAGGCAGGTCTGCCATTGGGTTGCCTGGATCGGCCGGAGCCTGCCAGCTGGCGAGTTCAAAACTCTAAGGGGGAAGCCTGGCAGCGAGAATCGAGAGCTTCACAACTCCCCAACCGGCCCGTGCCCCCCAGCTCTTCGCACCACAGCAGCTGGGTAATGCTCGCCCTGTTGCTGGCTTTCGCAGTGGTTCACAGCGGCGGAGCCTCCCTGCGGGTGTGGGGCGCAGCAAAAATTGGCGAACGGGCCTGGCGGCTGCTGTTTGCCGCGGTGAGCATCCCCTCAGCCGTGGTGGTGATCGGCTACTTCCTGGCCCATCGCTACGACGGGGTGCGCCTCTGGAATCTCCAGGACCAGCCCTGGATCGTGCCCGTGGTGTGGGCCGGCACCGCTATCAGCTTTTTGTTTCTTTATCCAGCCACCTACAACCTGCTGGAAATCCCGGCGGTGCTGAAGCCCCAGGTGCGGCTTTATGCCACCGGCATCATCCGCATCAGCCGCCATCCCCAGGCGGTGGGCCAGGTCCTCTGGTGCGCCACCCACCTGCTCTGGATCGGCAGCAGCTTCATGGTGGCCACCTGCGCCGGCCTGATCGCCCACCATCTCTTCGCTATCTGGAACGGCGACCGGCGCCTGGCCAAGCGCTTCGGCAGCGCCTTTGAGGAGCTGAGGGCTAGCACCTCGATCCTTCCATTTAGGGCGATATTGACCGGCCGCCAGCAGCTGGTTCCCAACGAATTTCTAAGGCCAGCCCAGCTGGGCATTGCCATTGCCGTAGGGGTGTTTTGGTGGGCCCATCGCTTCATCGGCCTCGGCGCAACGAGCTTCGCTCGCACAGGCTTGGCCCACCTACTGGGCTGAGTACGGCTCGCCGCGAAGCCCCCGCCCATGGGCGAGCCCGCACAGGCCTGGATATGCACCTGTTTGGCTGCCTACACTTGCGCCAACCAGCTTGCAGCGCATGCCGTCAGCCGCCGAACTCGCCTGGTTGATTCCGGTGCTGCCCCTGGTAGGGGCTTGTATTACCGGGCTGGGGCTGATCAGCTTCAACCGCACCGTCAATCGGCTGCGCAAACCCGTGGCCTGGTTACTGATCAGCTGCGTGGGAGCGGCTGCAGTTCTGAGCTACGCCGTTTTGGCCCAGCAACTGGCGGGTGCACCGCCCACCGAAGTGCTGTTCAACTGGGCCAGCGCCGGCACCTTCAACCTGCAAATGGGCTTCCGGGTGGACGCCCTCGGCGCCGTGATGCTGTCGTTGGTGACCACCATCGCCGTGCTGGTGATGGTTTATTCCGATGGCTACATGGCCCATGACAAGGGCTATGTGCGCTTTTTCACCTACCTAGCCCTATTCAGCAGCTCGATGCTGGGCCTGGTAATCAGCCCCAACCTGCTGGAGATTTATGTGTTCTGGGAGCTGGTGGGCATGTGCTCCTACCTGCTCGTGGGCTTTTGGTACGACCGCGATGGCGCCGCCAATGCCGCGCAAAAAGCCTTTGTGGTGAACCGAGTTGGCGACTTCGGTCTGCTGCTGGGAATCCTGGGTCTCTTCTGGGCCACCGGCAGCTTCGGCTTTGAGGAAATTGGCAGCCGGCTGCAGGAGGCCGTGGCCGGCGGCAGTGTTTCCAACGCGGCGGCGATCCTGCTGTGCCTGCTGGTGTTCATGGGACCGATGGCGAAATCGGCCCAATTCCCCCTTCACGTCTGGCTGCCGGATGCGATGGAGGGCCCGACCCCCATTTCCGCCCTGATCCACGCGGCAACCATGGTGGCCGCCGGTGTGTTCCTGGTGGCCCGGTTGCAACCCGTTTACGAACCCTTCCCGGCTGTGCAGGCCACGATCGCCGTCGTGGGAACCATCACCCTGGTGCTGGGAGCCTCGATTGCTCTCACCCAGATGGATCTCAAGAAGGGTCTGGCCTACAGCACCGTTTCCCAGTTGGGTTACATGATGCTGGCCATGGGCTGCGGCGCTCCGGTGGCCGGCATGTTCCACCTGGTGACCCACGCCTTCTTCAAGGCGATGCTGTTTTTGGGGTCCGGCTCGGTGATCCACGCCATGGAAGAGGTGGTGGGCCATGAGCCCGTGCTCGCCCAGGACATGCGGTTAATGGGTGGGCTGCGCAAACACATGCCGATCACCAGCAGCACCTTCCTGATTGGCTGCGTTGCCATCGCCGGCATTCCCCCTTTGGCTGGCTTCTGGAGCAAGGACGAGATCCTCGGCGTGGCGTTTGGTTCATTCCCCGTGCTGTGGGTGGCTGGCTTCATCACCGCCGGCATGACCGCCTTTTACATGTTCCGCCTCTACTTCCTCACCTTTGAGGGGGAGTTTCGCGGCAATGATCAGGCCATGCGGGCCCAGCTGCTGGCTGAAGCAGGGAAAACCACCGATGAGCAGGGCGATAGCCACGGCGACGACCATGGCCACGCCAGCCATCCCCATGAATCTGGCTGGCAGATGGCCATGCCCCTGGCTGTACTGGCCGTGCCCTCTGTGCTTGTTGGCCTGCTGGGCACCCCCTGGAACAGCCGGTTTGGCAACCTGCTCGACCCCAAGGAGGCGGCAGAGGTGGCCGAACACTTCAGTTGGAGTGAATTCCTGCCCCTAGCCGGAGCCTCAGTCGGCATCTCCATCGCCGGTATAACCGTTGCTGTGCTGGCCTACGCGCTGCACAAAATCGATCTAGGCAAAGCCGTAGCCGCTCGCTTCCCCGCCCTCAATGCCTTCCTGGCCAACAAGTGGTATCTCGATGCGATCAACGACAAGTTGTTTGTACAGGGCAGCCGCAAACTGGCCCGCCAGGTGCTGGAGGTTGATTCCAAGGTTGTTGATGGAGTCGTCAACCTCACCGGCCTGGTGACCCTGGGTAGTGGCGAGGGTCTCAAATACTTCGAAACCGGCCGGGCCCAGTTCTATGCCCTGATCGTGTTTGGCGGTGTCATCGCCCTGGTGGTTCTATTCGGCTCGCTGGGCTGAGCGGTTCGGCCGTTACGCCCGCTACGCGGGCAACACGGCCTCGGCCGCTCAGCCCAGCGAGCCTCACCCCGCGCGCGGATACCCTGCCGCACCAGCGAGCCTCTAGCCGCACCAGCTCCTGCCCCCGCTTCGCTGATCCCCTGGCGTTAGCGCAAAGCGCGTGCCAGCGGATCAGCGAAGCAGGGGGCAGGACGCATAACTCTGTGTGACATCCACCATCAGCAGAGTGCCGGGCCCGACTGCATTTCTACACTCCGAGCAAACGGTGAGGCCTGGTTCGTGCCATTCCCATGGTTGAGCGCGTCGATCCTTTTCCCGATCGCAGCGGCCCTGGTAATTCCTTTCATTCCCGATGCCGGCGACGGCAAGCGGATTCGCTGGTATGCCCTTGGCATCACCCTGATCACCTTCTTGATCACCGTGGGGGCCTACCTCAACGGCTATGACCCGGCGGTCGAAGGACTGCAGCTGGTGGAGCGGGTTCAGTGGCTACCCAGCCTGGGGTTGGCCTGGTCGCTGGGGGCGGACGGCATCTCGATGCCCCTGATCCTGCTCACCAGCTTCATCACCTCCCTGGCGGCTCTGGCGGCCTGGCCGGTGACCTTCAAGCCCAAGCTCTTTTATTTCCTGCTGCTGCTCATGGATGGCGGCCAGATCGCCGTGTTCGCCGTGCAGGACATGCTGCTGTTCTTCCTGGCCTGGGAGCTGGAGCTGTTGCCGGTGTATCTGCTGCTGGCTATCTGGGGCGGCAAAAAGCGTCAGTACGCAGCCACCAAATTCATCCTCTACACAGCCGGTAGCTCCCTGTTCATTTTGGTGGTGGGCCTGGCGATGGCCTTCTACGGCGGTGGCACCCCCAGCTTTGAGTACACGGACCTGATGGCCAAGGACTTCTCAACGAAGTTCCAGCTATTCGCCTACGCAGGCCTGCTGATCGCCTTTGGGGTGAAGCTGCCGATCGTGCCCCTGCACACCTGGCTGCCCGATGCCCACGGCGAGGCCACGGCTCCGGTGCACATGCTGCTGGCAGGCATCTTGCTGAAGATGGGGGGCTACGCCTTGCTGCGCTTCAACGTGCAGCTGCTCCCCGAGGGGCATGCCCAATTTGCGCCGCTGCTGGTGGTACTGGGGGTGGTGAACATCATCTACGCCGCTCTCACCTCGTTTGCCCAGCGCAACCTCAAGCGCAAGATCGCTTACAGCTCGATCAGCCACATGGGCTTCGTGCTGATCGGCATCGGCAGCTTCAGTGCCCTGGGCACCAGTGGGGCCATGTTGCAAATGATCAGCCACGGCCTGATCGGAGCCAGCCTGTTCTTCCTGGTGGGCGCCACCTACGACCGCACCCACACCCTGCAGCTCGACGACATGGGCGGGGTTGGCCAGAAGATGCGCAAGATGTTTGCCCTGTGGACTATCTGCTCCCTGGCCTCCCTTGCCCTACCAGGCATGAGCGGCTTTGTGTCCGAGCTGATGGTGTTCACGGGCTTCGTTACCAGCGAGGCCTATTCGCTCAGCTTCCGCATCGTGATGGCGGCTCTAGCGGCGGTGGGCGTGATCCTCACCCCGGTGTACCTGCTCTCGATGCTGCGGGAAATCTTCTTCGGCAAGGAAAACACTGAGCTCGCCTCCCACACCCACCTGGTGGATGCGGAGCCCCGGGAGATCTACGTGATCAGCTGTCTGCTGGTGCCGATCGTGGGCATCGGCCTCTACCCCCGGGTGATGACCGACACCTACCGGGCTTCGATCGAGGCCCTCGTGCAGCGGGAGACCACCGCCCTAGCCAAGGTGATTCAGCCGCCGCCGGGCGATCTGATTCGCCAACCGCTGCTTTCGGCGCCGGCCCTGCCGACCTGATCCGCCGCCCTGGGTAACAAAACTGTGCAGATAGCCCGCGGTGAGTTCACCCCTGGGTTGACCTAATTACGCTCCTGAGATGAAACAGCTGAACTTTCTGCTGATCTTCAGCTTTGGCCTAGCCATGGTGATGTTCACCCTGGAGAACACAGCACCCACCACGGTCCACTTCCTGCCAGGACTGAGCGGCACCCTGCCCCTAGCCGCCCTGCTGCTCCTAGTTGGCGGCATCGGCGCCACCGCTGCCTGGGTGTTTGCGGTCTGGACCGGGGTGGTGCGCAAGGTGGAAGCGGTGCAGAGCCAGGGCGAATTCGCCGCCCAACAGGTGCGCATCCAGGAGCTGGAAAACGACCTGCAGCGCTACCGAGCCACGGTGGATGCCCAGCTGGGGCTGCTGCCAGCGGCCGGGCAAAGCTCGGCTCCCGCCAGTCCCGATGCCAACGAAGCCGTGACCGTGTCAGTTGGCTGACCCCAGCGGTGGTGCTTTGGCAGGGGTGCTGGTACGAAATGGCCAACACCGGTAGCGTGCGGCCAATGACTCAGCGGAGGCCTCGGGGCACGATTGGCTGAAGGAGGCGCAAGATTGGCCATACGCCTGCTCCAGGATGCGGCAGAGCGGGGCGATATCGACCCATGGGATGTGGACGTGATCGCCGTGGTGGATGGTTTTCTCGACCAGCTGCGCCAGCGCATTGAGGTGCCCCGCCTGGTGGTAGCAAACGCTCCAAGCCGGGGCGGCAGCTACGAACAGGACCTGGCTGAAACCAGTGAGGCCTTTTTGGCGGCCTCGGTGTTGGTGAGCCTCAAAGCCGAGGTGCTGGAAGCGGCCACCTTTGCGCAGGAAGCTCCAGACCAGGACGACATCGGCTTTGATTTCGATGCCGATGGCCAAGGATGGCTGGTGAACCCCGCCCTGGCCCTGCCTCAGCGACCGGAAAGGCACCTCTGGCGCCGGCCCGTAGCGCCGCCACCCCTGCAACGACCGGTGACCTTGGGGGAATTGATCCGCCAGCTCGAGGACATCGCCGAGCGACTCGAAGCGGACGAGGGTCGGATTCGGCCGCGCCACCGCCCCAAGCGCTACAGCGAAAGGGCCGCGATTGAGCAGGTAGCCGCCCTGGCGCACCGCGAGAAGTTGCCGGAAACCACCGCTGCTCTTAGCCAGTTTTTACTTAGCTGGGATCCAGCCCACGACTGGGCCGGCTTCAACGAGCTGGTGCAGGACTGGGCTGCCCACGTGGAAGCCAAGGCTGCGGACGCCGAGCTGGACCGGGACCGGGTGGGGGTGTTCTGGGCTCTGTTGTTTCTCTGCCACCAGGGCAAGGTGGAACTCGACCAGCAGGGCGGGCTGTTTGGCCCTCTGCACCTGCGGCGCCTGCTCCATCCAGGCGAGACCCGCCAACTGCCCCTAGTGCCAGCCCTCGGTGCGGCGGAGCAGGCGCTTGCGGCTTGAGCAGTACGTCTAAGCTGGCGCCCATGAAGGCGATGATCCTGGCTGCTGGCAAGGGAACACGGGTGCGGCCCATTACGCACACGATCCCCAAGCCGATGATCCCCATCCTGCAGAAACCCGTGATGGAGTTTCTGCTGGAGCTGCTGCGGGAGCATGGGTTCACCGAAATCATGGTGAACGTCTCCCACCTGGCTGAGGAGATCGAGAACTACTTCCGCGATGGTCAGCGCTTCGGTGTTGAAATCGCTTACAGCTTTGAAGGCCGCATCGAAGACGGTGAGCTGATCGGCGACGCGGTGGGATCGGCAGGAGGGCTGAAGAAGATCCAAAATTTCCAGCGCTTCTTCGACGACACCTTTGTGGTGCTTTGCGGTGATGCCCTGATCGACCTTGATCTGTGCGAAGCGGTACGTCGCCATAAGGCCAAGGGCGCCATGGCCAGCATGATCACCAAGCGAGTGCCCAAGGATCAGGTGAGCAGTTATGGCGTAGTCGTCACAGACGACGACGGCAGGGTGCTCTCCTTCCAAGAAAAGCCGGCGGTGGATGAGGCCGCCAGCGACATGATCAACACCGGCATTTATATCTTCGAGCCAGAGGTGCTCGACTTTGTGCCAAGCAACCAGCCCTTCGATATTGGCTCCGACCTATTTCCCAAACTGGTGCAGGCCGGCGCAGCTTTCTACGCCCTGCCGATGGAGTTTGAATGGGTTGATATCGGCAAGGTGCCGGATTACTGGCAGGCAATCCGCAGCGTTTTGCAGGGTCAGGTGCGTCAGGTGCAGATCCCTGGCAAGGAAGTGCGGCCAGGGGTATTTGCCGGCCTCAACGTGGCTGCTGACTGGGATCAGATCAATATCACCGGCCCCATTTATGTGGGCGGCATGACTCGCATTGAAAATGGCGCCACAATCATTGGCCCGGCGATGATTGGCCCCAATTGCCACATCTGCGAAGGAGCCACAATCGATAACTCGATCATCTTTGACTACTCCCGCATCGGGGCTGGAGTGCGTCTGGTTGAGAAGCTGGTGTTTGGCCGCTACTGCGTTGACCGCAACGGCGACCACTTCGACCTACAGGAGGCCGCCCTTGACTGGCTGATCACCGATGTGCGCCGGCAGGATGTGTTGTCGCCATCGCCGCAACAGAAGGCGATGGCCGAACTACTGGGCACCGATCTGGCCCTGAGCAACTCCAACTAGCCCAGCGCTAGGGGCTTCAGGCCAGCCTGCTGCAGGATCGCCGGAATTCGCTCCTCAGCCTTAATGGCCATCAGATGTACCCCCTGGGCAATCTGGAGATAGGCGCCCACCTGTTCCGCGGCGATAGCTATGCCCTCAGCCGCCTGATCTGGCGCCCCAGCCAGCCGGTCGATCACGGCCTGGGGAATGTTGGCGCCGGGCACCACCCGGTTGATGAAGGCGGCGTTGCGGGCCGATTTGAGTAGAAACACACCCGCCAGCACGGGCAGATCAAGCGGTGCGGCGAGGTCACCAACAAAGCGCTTGAGAGCTTCAGCGTCCATCACCATCTGGGTTTGAATGAAGCGGGCACCGGCCTGCTTCTTGCGCAGCAGCCGGCTCTTGAGACCACTCCAACTAGCCGACTGGGGATCGGCAGCTGCACCGGCAAATAGGTCGGTGGGTCCATCGGGCAGCTCACCTTGCACCGGATCCTGCCCGCCATTGAAGTGCTGGACCAGCTGCAACAACCGCACCGCCTCCAGCTCATTCACCGGGCGAGCCCCGGGCTGGTCGCCGGCCCGCACGGGATCGCCGGTTAGGCAGAGCAGGTTGCGCACGCCCAAGGCATGGGCCCCGAGTAATTCGGCCTGCAGGGCAATGCGGTTGCGATCGCGGCAGGCCAGCTGCAGCACCGGCTCGATGCCGGCGTCAAGCAGCAGGCGGCATAGGGCCAGGCTGCTCATCCGCATCACGGCGCGGCTGCCATCAGTGACGTTTACCGCATGGACCCAGCCCCGCAGGGACCCTGCGGCCGCCAATGAGCGCGAGGGATCCCCTCCCCTAGGTGGCATCACCTCTGCGGTGAGAGCTGGCTGCCCGCTAGCAAGTGCCCGTTGAAGCAACAAACCAATCGCGCCACTTAGGACCATCATGGAACAGCGCCCTGACTACAGTGCTGGCAAGCGCTCGGCTTGGGCCCATGGATTCCAATCACGCCACGGGAGGCTCCCTCGACCAGGTGCGCCATGAGCTGTCGGAGCGGGAAATTGAGATAATTGAATTGGTGGCCAAGGGCCTAACCAACCAGGAGATCGCCGAATCGCTGACGATCAGCAAGCGCACCGTGGACAACCACGTGAGCAACGTCTTCACCAAAACAGGCGCCAAGAACCGGGTAGCCCTGCTGAATTGGGCCATGGACCACGGCAAAATCTGCCGTGACGGCTTCAACTGCTGCTCGATTGAACCCGGCAAGTCTTAGCTAGCTGCAGCCTCGAACAGGGCCAAGCGCTCCGCTTCTGGCCAGAGAGCCAGGGGCCGGCGGGCCAGGGCCGCATTGCTTAGCTCATGGCGCCCAGTTAGCTCACGCCCGCACCAGGCGGGCGGCTGGAGGGCCAGGCCTTGCTCTAGCCCCTGTGGCTCCAGTTCCACCTCGGCTACTACTAGCGGTGCATTCGCACCCTCAAAGACGTCGAGCACCCACTCCCCACCTGGCAGATCAAGGCCGTAGCGCACTTTGCAAAGGCCCTGGGGCGCCAAGGCCAGCAGGGCAGCAGCATCCGCCTCTGGAATGGCGTATTCGAATTCCTGGCGCACCAATCCCTCCGGCAGCAGGCCCGGGGCTTCAAGAGGCTGCTCGGTGCGGGCCTTGAGGGTGAGCCAGGCACCGGCTACGGCCTCTTCACCGCTGGCACGGCGCACCCGCACGGTGAAGCCATCGGCGCTCGCCACCAGGTAGCCCTGCTGCAGCTGGGCTTGCCAGCAGATATGGCGGCGCCAGTCCAGCCCCTGCACCAGAAAGCGGCGTTCAATTTCCAGGGCCATGGGGCGATTTGGGGCGGGGGGAGCAGGGGGGGTTAGTTGTGGGACGGCTCAATGGCGGTGAGGCTGCCAGCCCAATGCAGCTTGTGGGTGAGGGTGCGGTAGTAAGAAGGGCTTTGCTCCAGCAGCACCTGCAGGGCCGGGTGAGGGCTGCGCTCCACCAAGGCCCGATCGCCGGGTTCAAGCACGGTGGCGTGGGCGCCATCTTTCCAAAGCTTGACCCGGCGACTGGTTTCGCCCAGGGGCCAGACCGAAAGCTGGGCCCTGGGCGGCACCACCACGGCCCGGCTCGAGAGGCTCATCGGGCAGATCGGATTAACCACGATCGCTTCGATGCCCGGGTGCAGGATCGGCCCACCTGCAGCCATGGAATAGCCAGTGGAGCCGGTGGGAGTGGCAATGATCAGGCCGTCGCCGCGGTATTGATCCACTACCTCACCATCGATCTCCAGCTCCAGCACACAGGTGGGGGAGACCTCATCGAGGCAGGGCCGGAAATAGAAGTCGTTGAGAGCCAGATGGCCGATCTCTGAGCCATCAACGCCGTCGCCCCGGTCGATATGGGCCTGCAACATCATGCGCCGCTCCAGGGCAAAGCGGTCTTGACGCAGGCGGTCCCAGAGGCTCTGCTCCTCGCTCTTGAGGGCGTCGGTGCTCAGGCGCAGCAGACGGCGATCGTGGGTGAGGAAGCCGAGGTGGCCCCCCACATTGAAACTGAGGATCGGCACATCGAGGGGGGCCAGATGGCGGGCCGCACCGAGCACGGTGCCATCGCCCCCAAGCACTAGGGCTAGATCGGGCAGCTCGGCTTCCGTGGCCAGCAAACCGGGAAAGGGATTACGAGCCAGGCCACTGGAGGCCACCACCACATGAACCCCCTGGGCCGCCAGATCTTCTGCGCAGCGCTTGGCCTGGCGGTGGGCCGCCTGGCTGCCAGACCTAGAAATCAGCCAGACCCGCTCAAGCCGCATCGCTAAAGGACCGGCTACCAGCGCAACAGGTTGAAGCGCTCCATATCAACCGTTTCGCGGTTGCGATAAAGGGAGAGCAGGATCGCCAGACCAACGGCCGCCTCTGCCGCGGCCACGGTGATAACGAAGATGGCAAACACCTGGCCGCGGATCAGCTGGCCATCAAGATAGTTGGAGAAAGCCATCAGGTTGATGTTGACGGCATTAAGCATCAGCTCAATGCTCATTAACACGCGCACCGCATTGCGGCTGTTGATCAATCCCCAGACACCGGTGCAAAACAACACCGCCGCTAGGGCCAGGTAGGCCTGCAGGGGGATGGTGGTGGGGATGGTGAATTCCATGGCGTGGCAATGATGGCGGTTGCAGTGATGGCGGTGGCAGTGAGGCTGAGAGGGCGCGGAAACGCCCGCTAGCGAGGAGAGTTTTCCAGCAACAGGGGGGTGCGCTCCTTCTCGATCAGGCCCTGATCGACTGCCTCACCTGTGATCACATCGGTGCTGAGCACATCGCGGCGGGCCAAAACGATGGCGCCGATCATCGACATCAGCAGCAGCACCGAAGCCAGCTCAAAGGGCAGGAGGTAGTCACTGAAGAGGTGCTCGCCAATGCGAATCGTGGCCTCCTCGCCCACTGGTTCTGGGCCAGGTAGGGGCCAAGGGGTGGTGAAGGCCACCCGAATCAACAGCAGGAACAAGCCACCGCAGACAGCGCCGGAGAGCAGACGCCGGAGACCAAGCCCGGGAATGGCCGCCAGATTTTCCTTTTTATTGACGAGCATGATCGCGAACAGGATCAGCACGTTGACGGCGCCCACGTAAACGAGCACCTGGGCCGCTGCCACGAAACTGGCATTTAGCAGCAGGTAGAGACCCGCGACCGAAAGAAATACTCCGCCCAGCAGGAAAGCCGAATAAACAATGTTGGGCAGCAACACCACCCCGAGGGCTCCCAGCACCAAGGTGGCGGAGAGAGCAACGAAGCAGATCAGCTGGGTAATGGAGGAGATAGTCATGACGCGTCTCCGCTAGGCAGGGATTCGAGCACCTGCTCGGGCAGTTTGCCCACCCGCGGCGCCGTATCCGGCACATCGTGAGGATCGAGAACTCCCTTGGGCAGGTAGACCAACTCCCGCAGGGGAACTACGGCTGGATCGCTGGTGACACTGGTAGGTAGGCGACCAAGGGCGATGTTGTCGAAGTTGAGGCTGTGGCGATCAAAAGCTGCCAGCTCGTATTCCTCGGTCATCGACAGGCAGTTGGTGGGGCAGTACTCCACGCAGTTGCCACAGAAAATGCACACGCCGAAGTCAATCGAGTAGTTGCGCAGCTCCTTTTTCTTGGTGGCTTTGTTCATCACCCAATCCACCACCGGCAGGTTGATCGGGCAGACCCGCACACACACCTCACAGGCGATGCACTTGTCGAATTCGTAGTGGATGCGGCCCCGATAGCGCTCCGAGGGGATCAGCTTCTCGTAGGGGTACTGAACGGTGATCGGCCGGCGCCGCAGGTGATCAAAGGTCACCGCCAGACCCTGGGTCAGGTAGTTGGCCGCACCCACCGCATCGCGGGTGTAGTCACCGACTTTCTTGAGAAACCCGAACATGGAGTTGGCTCTGGGGGGAGGCGGTCGGAATGGGTCAGCCCATGATGGCTGGTCTGGAGAAAAGCTGGGTTCAGGCGGGGTCAGCCGCCAAACACAGCCGGGAAGGCCAGCTTGAGCGCTGCCGTGATCAGCAGGTTGACCAGGGCAATCGGCAGCAGAAACTTCCAGCCCAGATCGAGCAGCTGGTCGATGCGCACCCGCGGCGTGGTCCAGCGCAGCAGGATCGCCAGAAACACCAGCAGATAGGCCTTGAGCACCGTCATGACGATGCCTACGGAGCCGGTGATCAGCTGCACCAAGGGTGCATCGATCGGCTGGTGCAGCCAGCTGGCCAGCCACTCAACGGGGATGGGGAACCCCCAGCCGCCTAGGTAAAGCACCGACACCAGCAGGGCCGAGAGCACCAGGTTGATGTAGCTGCCGAGATAGAAGAGGGCGAACTTCATGCCCGAATACTCGGTCTGGTAGCCAGCCACCAGCTCCTCTTCCGCCTCGGGGAGGTCGAAGGGCAGGCGCTCACATTCGGCCAGGGCGCAGATCCAGAAGATCACGAAGCCCACCGGCTGACGCCAGATGTTCCAGCTGAGGATGCCAGCGCCGGTCTGCTGGTTGACGATGTCAACGGTGCTGAGCGAGTTGCTCATCATCACCACCGCCAGCACAGCCAGGGCCAGGGGAATCTCGTAGCTGATCGACTGGGCCGCCGCCCGCAGACCGCCCAGCAGCGAATACTTGTTGTTGGAGGCGTAGCCGCTCATCAGCAGGCCGATCGGCTGAATGCTGCTCAGGGAGATCCAAAGGAAAATACCGATCCCCACATTGCTGATCAGCAGGTGCTGGCCGAAGGGCACCACCAACCAGCTGAGGATCACCGGAATCAGCACCAGCACTGGGCCGAGGGTGAACAGCAGGCCGTCAGCCCGGGCCGGAATGATGTCTTCCTTGAAAACGAGCTTGAGGCCATCGGCCATCGGCTGGAGAACGCCGAGGGCGCCGGCATATTCAGGACCGATGCGCTGCTGCACCGCTGCTGAGATCTTGCGCTCCAGCCAGACGTTGACCAGCACGCCCACCACGGCCGCCACCAGCACCAGCACCATGGGCAGGGGCAGCCACAACAGGTGGGCGGCGGCAGGACTCAGGCCGAAGCCCTGCAGGGCCTGCTCAAAACTGGCCTCTAGATCCAGGCCCGGAGCCGTAGTGGTCAGCATGGCGGCAGCTCAGATGGGGGCAACTTAGCGGGCTCCCACGGGTTGCCAGTCACGGGAGGGCTGACCGGTATAGATCTGGGAGGGCCGGTAGATGCGATTAGCCCCCAGCTGCTCCTTCCAATGGGCCAGCCAGCCAGCCGTGCGGGCGATAGCAAAAATGGGCGTGAAGAGGTCTTCAGGGATGCCGAGCTTGCGGTACACCAGGCCTGAATAGAAGTCGACATTGGGGAAAATTCCCTTAGGCCCCAGGCGCTCGGCCGCGACCTCCTCCAGCTTGCGGGCTAGGTCGTACATCGGATCGTGACCGAACTGGTCAAAGAGCTGCTCCGCCAGAGTTTGGAGAATCACAGCCCGGGGGTCCTTGACCTTGTATTCCCGGTGGCCAAAACCCATGATTTTTTGCTTGCCGGCAATCGCCCGATCCAGCCAGGGCGCCACCTGATCTGGGCTGCCGATCTGGCCGAGCATCTCCAGCACATCTTCATTGGCACCACCGTGCAGGGGGCCCGCCAGGGTGCCAACCGCTGACGCCACCACGGCATAGGGGTCGGTGAGGGTGCTGGCCGTCACCCGGGCGCTGAAGGTGCTGGCGTTGAGGCTGTGCTCAGCGTGCAGGATCAGACAAGCGTCAAAGATGCGGGCCGCCAGCGGATCGGGCTCCCGCTCCGTGAGCATGTAGAGAAAATTGGCGGCGTAGGCCAGGTCGTCGCGGGGCTGGATCGGATCTTGACCCTTCCTGATCAGCTGGAAGGCCGCCACCATCGTGGGGATCTTGGCGATCAGCCGCACCACCGCCGAAACGATGTATTCGGGGTTGTCGAGGGCTCGACGGGAATAAAAAAGGCCCAGGGAGGCGGCGCTGCTCTGCAGCGCATCCATCGGATGCCCTCCGGAGGGGAAGCATTTCATCATGTCCCGAATGCGGAAGCTGACCCGGCGGTGCATCTGCACCTCCTGCTCAAACTCCTGCAGCTGCTCAGTAGTGGGTAGCTCGCCCCAGATCAGCAGGTAGGCCGTCTCCAGGAAGGAGCTGCTGGATGTCAGCTGGTCTACGGGGTAACCGCGATAGGTGAGCACACCCCGCTGGCCATCGATGTCGCAGATCGACGACTGGGTAGCCGGCACCCCTTCCAAACCCGGCCGAAATGGGGCTGGGGTAGCCGCTCCTGTTACAACCAAGCTTCTCCACCGCACTCACTAAGGCGAACTTACGGCTGCCGCTGGCCATCCCGCCGTAGCCGCAGCAACCGTGGGCCAATTAGGGCCTCCAGGCTGGCCCCGGTTGGGCCCAGGCGCAGCAGCACGATGCCTGCCTTGCGCAGAGAAATTGTGCCCGCCGGCAACCCCAGCAGGCTCGAGGCCAGCTCGCCCAGGTCTGGCTCATGGCCCACCAGGCCAAGGCGCTGCCAAGGGCCCGCCTGCAGCAGCGACAGCGGATCACCACCCGGCGCCAGGCGATCCTCCAACTCCAGCACCGGCGCTAGACCAGCCGCCACGCCAATTTCAGCGGTCTGCTGCGCCCGCCGCAGGGGGCTGCTCAGCAGGCGATCACAGTGGAGCTGCAAGCGGCACAACTCCGCCGCCGCGGCCGCAGTGCGCTGACGGCCTTGAGCCGTAAGGGCCCGCTTGTGATCAAGGCGATCAGGATGGCGATCTTCGGCGATGCCATGGCGCCAGAGCAGCAGTTCGCGCTTAGCTGGTTCACTATCAACCGTTTCACTATCAACCGGTTCGCGCTCAGCTCTAGCCATCAACCGAATTCAAGGCGGGCCTTGAGGTGCAGGTTTGCATCAGGCTGCGCTTCCCAGCCCAGGCTCAGGCTCTGCACGGCCGGGGCCAGGGGCTGGCCGGCCAGGGCGGACAAAAGCTGCCAGGTGCTCCAGCGCTGCAGCAAGGGCTGGGCCCGGCCCGCCGCCATAGCCCACTGCAGGGGAGCCTGGGGTAGATCGAGGCCGGCGAGCTGCTCCAGCCGCAGCCGGGGCGGCTTGCGAGAGTCACGCTGCTCCTGCAGCACCGCGAGGGTCTGCCCCCACCAGGCCAGGCGGCCCTGGCTGGAGCGGGCGCCCTCCAGGCTGGCCTGCAGCTGGTTGGCATCGCCGCGGGCGAATCGGCCTCCAGCCTGGCCAGCCTCCAGCCTGGTCCACACCCGTAGATCGGGATCGCCTTCCACCGGCAGCGGCGCGGCGATCAATCCCTCAGCGGCCAGCACCCCAGCGAGGGCGTCCGGCTGCGGTTGGTCGGCGCCAGTGCCCAGCAGCCAGCCCTGACTTGCCTCACTGCGCAGCAGCGGGCCATCGGCGGCGGCGGTCACCAGGGCCGGGAATGATCCCGGCTCGGCCTGCAGCACTGCCGCCAGCAGGGGCTGCCAGTAGGCGGGCCAAGCGGCGGGGCGCTGAACCAGGGCCAAGCTCTCTGAGGGGCCCTGCAGGGCCGCTAGTAGAGCGGCTCCCGTGGAGTCAATCTCCCCAATGCCATCCGCAGAGGGAGCCGGCACTGCGGCATCTGCAGCGAACTGCAGAAGGGCATCCAGCTCCAAGGAGCGGTTGTCGGGGCGCAGGCTGGCCACCAGCTCCTGCACTACCCCAGGCGCCGTGAACTCACCCGGCAACCCCAACCAGGGCCGCAGGGTTTCTGGCCGGGCTGTTAGCAACAGCGCCCCCTGGTCAAGGCGTTGAACCGCCTGCTTAAAGCGGGGGCTGGCCGCCTGGTTGAGCTCATCAATCTGGGAGACGTCGAGGGCCTGCTCCAGCACCCCCCGGCCCGACGCGATCAACACCAGGTCGTCGTCGATCAGCGCCGTAGCTATTGGCACCGGGCTGGTGCCCACCAGGGCACCACGGCCACTGATCAAGCCCATGCCGCGATAGCTGCTGATCTGCAGGTCGGTGCCAGCAAGACTGCGGGTCTGCCAGAAGCGCTGCAGAAAGCGGCGGGCGCCGTCAGCGTCGCGACTGCGCAGGGCCAGCAACCAACCATCAGGCGCCTCCCCGGGCTCTGAGGCCAGTAGGGCAAAGCCAAGTTCGCCGCCCAACCAAGGGGCCAGCTCGCCGGGATAGTCGAGGCCAGCGGCGGCGAAAGCACCATCCCTAAGACCTGCGACCGCCTCAGCCGCCTGGCGCCGCTGGCGGGGGGGAGCCACCGCCCGGGCGTAGCCCACCGGCTGCTCGCCATCGCTGAGCAGATAGAGGCTCAGAGCGGCTTGGCGGGGCACAAAGCGGGCCGCCCGGGGCGACACCAGCTGCTGGTGCTGCAGTTGCAAGGGGGAGTGCTGCAGCACCAGCCACCAGCCACCCGCCGCCAGGCTCAGCAACAGCAATGTCACCGCCAGCACGACCGCCAAAAACGGGCGGGCCTTCATGCGCCCCACGCAGGATGGTTCCATCTTGACCCCAAGCCACCCCGTCTGCCCGCCATGGCACCTATCGAGACCACACCGCAGACAATCCGGGCCCGCGACCTGCAAGAGCGGCTGGAGCGGGGCGAGGCGATCCAGCTGGTGGACGTGCGCGAAGACACCGAACTGGAATTGGCCCGCCTGCCCCATGCCGTGGTGCATCTGCCCCTGGGCCGATCTAACGAATGGATTGGCCAGCTCAACCAGCTGCTCGACCGCGACCGCCCCGTAGCCGTGCTGTGCCACGCCGGCGTGCGCAGCTGGCATCTGGGCTGCTGGCTGATGCAGGAACACGGCTTTGGTGCCGTCTGGAACGTGCAAGGGGGCATCGACGCCTGGAGTGTGGAGGTCGATCCAGCCGTACCCCGCTACTGACACCCGCAGGGCTGCGTACGATCGACTCACTCCAGCGGCGCTCGCTTGCAGTCCGCCTCACCCAGGCCCTTGCCCGCCCGGCAGCAGGAAGTACTGCAGCTCGCCGTGCGCCACTACGTCGACACGATGGAGCCGGTGGGCAGCCAGACCCTGGTGCGCCGTTTTGGCCTGCAGGCCAGCCCGGCAACGGTGCGCTCAGCCATGGGAGCCCTGGAGCAGCGTGGCCTGCTCACCCAGCCCCACCCCTCCTCTGGCCGCATCCCCAGCCAGCAGGGCTATCGCACCTACGTTGACCAGCTACTGCCCGCACCAGGCGCGGCCGCCCTGCAGCTGGAGCGCGAACTCACCGGACTCAGTCTGCAGTGGGCAGCCCTCGACGATCTGCTCCTGCATCTAAGCCGGCGCCTGGCAGATCTCACGGGCCTGCTCAGCCTGATCACCAGGCCCCAACGCCAGCAGTCCCAGCTGCAGGCCCTCCGACTGGTGGCCAGTGGTGAACGCCTGCTGGTGTTCCTGGTGGAGGGGGGCTCCACAGCCAGCAGCCTCAACTTGCGGCTGCCCTGCCTTGCAGTAGCGGAACTGGCGTCCCTGGAGCGCTGGGTCGCGGTCCAAC
>Ga0247844_1003512_pt1 | contig 22808 bp, 9 predicted proteins | sample LaCtaG_FD_192421 | JGI IMG/M metagenome (GOLD analysis project Ga0247844, IMG submission 192421) | Freshwater microbial communities from meromictic Lake La Cruz, Castile-La Mancha, Spain - LaCruzMarch201714.5m_1 | ecosystem: Environmental > Aquatic > Freshwater > Lake | place: Spain: Castile-La... | reverse complement strand
AGGTTTTATAACTATCTTATAAAAAAATACGCAAAAACCCCGTCAAAAACCGTTTTTTGAACCAAAAGGAGAAAAAATTAAAATGGCTCTGAATAAAAAAGACCAAAAACTTGAAAGTAATCCAAAGAATACAATTCAAGGACAAGGAAAGAATACAAAGTATTCGAAAACAAGTCGAAATTCCGCTCGAAAAAAATATAGAGGACAAGGACGTTAATATTTAAAATAAGATAAATAAATTTTTATTCTTATAACAATTGGATAACTTTTCTATGGGAAATCATCTCTTATTAGAGGTGTATAATATAGATTACAATTTGTTAAATGAAGAAATCCCTCTTTTAGAAGTAATTAAAAGAGGGATTTCTCGTGCTAAAATGAATATTTTAAATATTTTTACGCACAAATTTGAACCACAAGGTCTTACCATAGTAATTGCACTATCAGAAAGTCATTTTTCAGCACATACTTGGCCAGAAGAAGGATGTATTGCAATTGATATCTATACTTGCGGAAAGGAAAATCCAAAATTAGTTGCTCTGGAAATACTTAAATATTTAAATTCTTATAATTATAATCTTAAAATATTAAATCGTTAAATATATTTGGAGATAGAAACCTCCATCATAAAAGTTCTGTTTTATTTTTAAAACAGGAGTTAAAATGTCTAATTTACCAGTTGATAGAGACAAAGAATATATGCATCAAATGTGGGGAACTACGCATTTAATTACGGATTATCAAACAGAACCACCAAAAAGAATCATTCAAGAAATTATGCATGATTTGGCACCCAATCATAATTTAAAAAAACAAACTGATCTTCATGAAAAAATTCGTAATGATGAAGATTATGATGATTGGGAATATGGAACGGAACCAAATTATGGAAAAACTTGGTAAAAAGTATTATAGATATATAAAACAATAAAGTTTAAATGGCAGTAACAATTTCTCGTAGTTTTAAAGATATTAGTTTATCTTTTACGAAACATCCAGTTACTAATGATTTAATTATTTTAAAAAATGAAGATGCTATTAAAAAATCTGTTATAAATCTTGTTAGGACTCGTTTAAATGAAAGATTTTTTAATGATTTATTGGGAACATCAGTCGAAAATTCTTTGTTTGAACTTTCTGATTCTGATTTATTTTCTTTTTTAGAAGAAGAAATCATCACATTAATTAAAAATTTTGAACCAAGAATTAATTTAAAAAATATTTTACTTGAATTTATAGAAGATTCGAATAATTTAAATATAAAAATTTCATATGATATTGTTGGATTGCCTTTTCCTATTCAAAACATAGAATTTATTTTACAACCAACTAGAATATAATGTCATTCAATCAATTTACTAATTTAGATTTTAAAGACATACGTACTCAGATTAAAGACTATCTGAGGACAAATTCCAATTTTACTGATTTTGATTTTGAGGGATCTAATTTTTCTATTTTAATTGATACTCTTGCATATAATTCATATATAACTGCATATAATACTAATATGGCTATCAATGAGTCGTTCATTGATAGTGCTACTTTGAGAGAAAATGTAGTTTCATTAGCAAGAAATATTGGATACGTTCCAAGATCAAAAAAAGCAGCAATTGCAAAAATTAATTTTGATGTAAATTTAAATAACTTACCTGCAAAATCTGTTAAGTTACACGCTGGAGTAGTAACTTTAGGTTCTGTAGAGGGAGGTAATTATATTTTTTCAATTCCAGATGATATTATAGTTACTCCAAATAATAATGGAATTGCTTCATTCTCTAACATTGAAATTTATGAAGGAAATTATTTAAAAAAATCGTTTATAGTTGATTATTCGCAATCAGATGCAAAATATATATTACCAAATTCAAATATAGATACTTCAACGATTCGCGTTTCCGTAAAATCTACTACTACAGATAACTATTCATTATATTCTAACATTTTTAATGTCAGTCCATCCTCAAAATTATTTTTAGTTCAGGAAATTAATGATGAAAAATATCAAATTATTTTTGGTGATGATATTTTTGGGAAAAAACCAGAAAATGGAAGCGAAATTATAGTATCATATATTGTAACTAATGGAATAGAGGGAAATGGAGCAACTAATTTTACTTTTTCTGGTAATTTATCATACCTACAAAGTGGAAAAAATAAATCAATTACTTCTGGAATATCTCTTTTAACTACTACAGAATCTTCGGAAAATGGAGACGATATCGAAAGTGTAGATAATGTTAAATACTTAGCTCCTAGAATTTATGCATCGCAATATAGAGCAGTAACTGCGACTGATTATATTAGTCTAATTCCTTTTTTATATGGAAATATAGACTCGGTAAGTGCTTATGGTGGAGAAGAATTAGATCCGCCGCAATATGGGAAAGTTTTTATTACAATTAAACCAAAAAATGGTGATTTTTTATCGGACACTACAAAAAATTTCATAAAAAATAATCTTAAAAAATACACGGTTGCCGGAATCAAACAGGAATTTATAGATTTAAAATATTTGTATGTAGAATATAATTCTACAGTATCTTATGATCCAAGTTTTATTTCAAATAAAGAAGACCTTGATTCAAGAATTAAATTGACTATTGAATCTTACTCCAAATCTTCAGATATTAACTCATTTGGGGGAAGGCTAAAATATAGTAAACTTACTTCCATAATTGATAATGTAGATAAAGGAATTACTTCTAATATAACCACTTTAAAAATGAGAAGAAATTTATTACCTTCTTATAATTTTATTGCAAATTATGAAATATGTTATGGAAATAAATTTCATGCAGATAGTGAGGGATTTAATATTCGATCATCTTCTTTTAAAATTGATGGAATAAGTGAAGATATATACATAACAGATATTCCTGATAACTCTAGCGAATTAATTGGTAAGATTAGATTTTTTACCTTAGATAAAGGAAAACCCAATTTTATAAACAATAATGCAGGAAAAGTAAATTACGAAAAAGGAGAAATAATCATCTACCCAATAATGATAACGTCAACAAGTTTATTGAATAAAATTGAAATAGAAGTCATTCCAGAATCGAATGATATAATCTCAAAAGAAAATCTTTATATTGTTCTAGATACTACAGGAAATAGTAATTTGTTCCTTATTGAGGATATTATTTCTTCCGGATCAAACAAATCTGGAACACTCTACAATCCACCTTCAAGTTTTATTGATAATAAAAAATATATAAGATAAAAATGACTAATAAAAAAATTAAAATTTCAAATATTTTAGAAAGTCAAATACCAGATTTTATTGGTAACGAAAATCCATTATTTTTGGAATTTCTAAAACAATATTATATTTCCGAAGAACATGATTACGGAAATATAAATCTTTGTGAAAATATTCCATCATATAAAAATATTTCATCATATTCTTCAGTAAATGTTGCTTCTTTTCCAATAAAAACTGTTTCTGAAATTTTATCATTTGATGAAACAATTTTAGTCAATAGTACTATAGGATTTCCTAATACGTATGGACTTTTAAAGATAGATGATGAAATTATTACATATACTGGATTGACCACAAATACTTTTACTGGTTGTGTTCGAGGATTTAGTGGAATTTCCGAAATAGAATCTTTTGAAAATTCGAAATATTTAACTTTTACAGAAACTGAAGCAAATATTCATGCACCAAATTCGAATGTATATAATTTAAGTTTTTTATTTTTATTAGAATTTTTTCAAAAATATAAGTATAATTTTATTCCTGGATTTGAAAATAGAAATTTTACGCCAAAATTATCAATTGAAAATATTTTAGGTAGAGCAAGGGATTTTTATAGTTCTAAAGGAACTGATGCATCGTTAAAAATATTATTTAAAATTTTATATGGAAAAAATGTAGAAATATTAAAACCTTTCGATAATACAATTGTTGCATCAGATGCAGAATGGAAAGTATTTGATAATATGATAGTCGAATCTATTTTTGGTAATCCAATTAATTTAAAAGATACTACAATATATCAAAATTCTTTTATTTTACCAACTGCAAACGGAACTGTATCAAATGTTGAAGAAGTATTTTTGGCGAATAAAAGATATTATAAAATAAGTTTTTCTAAAGACACTATTGATAATAGGTTTCATATTAACAATAAAACAAGAGTAATTGAACCAACAAGTCCACAAGTAGTTACTGTGGATTCTACTCTTGGATTTCCGACTTCTGGTAATTTTTATTACTTATCTAATAATAAAAATTACCAGAAGGCATCTTATCAATCAAAATCCCATAATCAGTTTTTTGGTTGCTCTGGATTAACAACATCAATATCTTCAAATACAGAAATTATAAATGACGAATTTGTTTACGGATATGAAAATAATAATACGAATATTATCTGCCAAATGAGAGTTGTTGGATCTATATCCAACGTTTCTACAGGGACATCTGATACTAAATATTTTAATGCAGATGATTCCTTTGGAGTCAAATATCTTGGAGAAAAAGTTTCCCTATTAGATAAGAAATTTAATACTTGGTTTCATAATAATGTAACATATGTAGATACTCTTACGGTAGATTCAAATACTAACACAATTACAACAAAAAATTATCATTTTTTACATAAAGAAGATAATATTGATATAATCGACAAAAAGACCAATATTGTTGTAATTTCTAATGTTAAAGTAACTGAAATACTTGATAATAATAAATTTAAAATTTTTAGCGGTCAACTGAATTCATTTGGCGAATATACTATTAAGAAAAATTTAAAATACGTAAATGAAAATCTCAAATTAAATTTTTTACTTGCAGATATTCAGAATTCATTTATCGATAAAGACCAAAATACTTATATTGCATTCTCTGGATTTCCATCATATTCTTCAATAGAAACCACAAATAGATCTAAAATATTTACATCATCTAGTGCATCTTCTAGTACAATTAGCATCAATGAGCATAACTTCATAACAGGAGATAAAATTTATTATAATTCTTTAACTGATTCTAGTGGAATTACCGGAATCAGTAGTGGGTTTTATTATATAAAAAAAATAAATAATGATAATATAAAATTAGCATTAAACAAATCAAATTTATCTAATAACTCTTTTGTATTTTTTAATGGATCTGGTAACGATTCTCATATAATTTCTCCATCGAATTTATTTAATAAATCTCTTATTAATCAAAATAATTTTAGAAGAATACTAAAAACACCAAAAAATTCAAAAAATAATATTAATATTACTGGTCAAATAGGAGTTGGAGTTAATGGAATTGAATTGCATTCTCCAATTCATACTGATTCTGCATTTTACGGTCAATTGGAAAAAATTAATATATTAAATAATGGAAATAATTATGATATTACAAATCCGCCAAATGTTTCCATAGTAGATAGTACGGGAAGTGGAGCAGAAGCATATGCGCACATTCAGGGAAATATTTCTGAAATAATTTTAACATCTCCGGGATTTGATTATACAAATATACCATCTGTTACTATTTCTGGCGGTAATGGAATTGGAGCAGAGTGCTCAGCAACGCTTAAATCATTTAGGCACTCTATATCATTTTCTGATTTAAAAGTCAATCTTTTTCTTAATAAAATTATTCTAGATTATGATCACAAATTTTTAGATGGAGAAGAAATAATATACACTTCGAACGGAGTTGCAATTGGGATCGGAAGTACCAATGTGGGATTTTCTACTTCTAGATTATCAAATGGTGCAATTTATTATGTTGCAAAAATAGATAATACTTCATTTTCTATTGCATCGACAAAGGAAAGAGCAATTAAAAAAACAGAATTAATAGATTTTGTATTATTTGGAAATAATACACATACCTTTACTTCAAACCGAAATAGAAAAATTATTGATAAAATTGTTATCAATAATCAAGGATCATTATATTCAAATAATAAGATAGTAATTAATGCACAACCTTATCCACCAATAAATCGAGAGGATATATATAAAACATTTGTAGGTATTAACACGTATGATAATTACATTTATGCAAAAAATCATAATTTCAAGAATAAGGACTTAGTAACATATTCTAATAGTGATACTGAAATTTTGGGACTTTCCACCTCATCATATTACAATGTATTTGTTATTGATCCGAATAAATTCAAATTAAGTAATGCCGGATCTGCATCTAGTATTTCGGATAATAATTTTAACAACAAAATTTATGAAAATTTAAAAAGTATTGGAGCAGGAACACATACTTTCAATTACCCCGAAATAAAAGTTAATATTTTAGGGAATACTGGTATTGGGGATACTATAAGGCCCTCATATTATGATGCCACAGCGTATGCAGTATCTAGAGGAAAAATAGAAAATATATTCATAAGTAACGGAGGTATTGGATATGGCGTAACGGATATTATCAATTATATAAAAGAACCATCAATTTCACTAAAAACTGGAATAAATGGAGATCTTTTTCCAATTATTAATACAAATGGAGAAATAGTTGATATTCGGATTCTAAACTCTGGATTGGAATACACTACTCCACCAATACTTGAAATTATCGGTTCTGGAAAATATGCTAAATTAAAATCAAATGTTTCAAATGGAAAAATAACTTCAATAGAAATTATTAATAGCGGAAAAGGATACACCAAAAATGAAACATATATTAGAGTTCTTCCTGCAGGATCTGGTGCAATATTTAACTCAAATATACACGAATGGAAAATTAATTCAGTAGAAAGATATAAAAATATTTTAAATGAAGAAATTTATAAGGGAACTTTACAGATTCCATCTGAAATAAAATTAAAACAGAATAAAATTTGTTCATTTTACGCTACAAAAGAAATTCGTAAAATTTTAGGTGATAATTTGGACCCAAACACATTTGAAGAATTATTGGAGGGATTATCCCACTCTCCCATTATTGGTTGGGCATATGACGGAAATCCAATTTATGGACCATGTGGAAATGCTAAAAGTATTCCAGACTCTTCTGGAACTGGAGGAATAAAAAGATTAAAATCTAGTTATGAACTTAACCAAAATTTAGATAATAATCTAAGACCTTCTGGATATCCTCTTGGTTATTTTGTAGATGATTATTTTTATAATGGAAATGGAGATTTGGACGAATATAATGGAAGATATCTTATAAATTCAGATTTTCCTAATGGAACTTATGCTTATTTTTCTACTTTAGACGACAATAACAATCCAGCATTTCCATACATAACAATTAAACATTATAATTCTTCAGATTTATTTAACTATGATGTATTAATTGATCAATCAGATTCATATATAAACACTGGAGAATACAAAAGAAATATAACTCCACTAGGACTAAAAGAATCTCATAGGAATTATCCATTTCTAATGGATTCTTTAAATTCAAATGCAAATGTAAAAGTAAAATTAACTAAACTTTCGGACATTTCATCCATAAATGTAATAAATCCCGGAAGTTTATATAAAGTCGGTGACATTTTAAATTTTTCAAATCAAAATTCTATTAATTGTGCCGTAAGTGAGATTTTGGGTAAAAATATTATTTCTATTGCAACGACAGAAATAATAAATAATAATTTGAAATTTTCTGTTCTTGGAACAAATGTTACTGCATTCAGCACATCTCCTCTTAATTTTATAGATGGTGATATTGTTGAAATAAGTGGAATTTCATCTTCACTTTATAAAAATATTGAAGGAATTAGAATTATTGGGATTACTTCTTTTGTGTCTTCAGTATCTAGTGCAATTGGAAGTACTTTGGCCACTGGAATTACTACATTTATTTCAATCTCAGAACCACCATCTAATAAAAATATTAAAATAAACGATATAATTGGTATTGGATCCGAAAAAATACTTATTATTAACATCGATGAATATAATAATAAGTATAGAGTTATCAGGAGTTATGATAACTCCGTTGGATCATCACATACATTTGGTAAATTAGTAACAAAATTTCCAAAAGAATTTACATTTAACGTAAATGAAAAATTAAAAAATAAAAATAAAGAAAACAGCAAGCTATATTATTTTGATTCTACAAAATCTGTTGGAATTGGAACTACTTATAGTAACGTAATAGTGGGAACGTCGGGAAGTGATGATATTAGAAAATCAATTCCTCCAAGATCAATTTATTTACCAAATCATCAATTTAAAACTGGTGATTTAGTATCATATGTTGCAATCGGTGGAACAATTTTTGCATCTAGTAACTCTACGTTAAGTCCAACTTTTTCATTGAGTGATGTTGGTGTTTTTTACTGCGTAAAACTTAGTGATGAATTTATTGGTTTATCTACATCAAAGATTGGGTTTTCGACTTCTTATATTTATTTCAATTCTGTATCTGGAAATAATCATAAACTCGAAACAATTGTAGATGAGATAACTGGACAAGTTAAAAAAACAAATGTAAATATTACACTAAATGAACCTCACAACCTTATAAAAAATGATACAATCAAATTAAATATTATTTCTAATAAATTTGATTATTATAATTTTAAATTCAATAGTGTTATTAAAAAATTAGTAACAAACCAAGTTTCATTTGCATCCACTGCAGTCGGTGTTGGTACTTCAAATTCAAATATTTCAATTATTAATCATAACTATCAAACTGGGGATTTGGTAGTTTACACTGCAACAAATCCAATTACACCACTCGAAAACAATGGAATATATCACATAATCAAAATAAATAATAACACAATAAAGATTGCAAAAAATAATTTTGACGTAATTAAATTTCCATATGAAAATATTGGAATAACTTCATTTGGATCAGGAACTCACGAATTGGCAAAGATTAATCCAAAATTAACCTTCTACAGAGGAAATAATGTTTCTATTGCAGTTTCTGATACTAGTTTATCTGGTTATGATATCAATTTTTATACTGATTCTGATTTTAAATCAAGATATGAATCTAAATTAATTAAAAAAAATGGTGTATTCGGAGATGCCAACTCATCGACTAAAATTAATATTTCAATTAAAGACTCTTTACCAGAAAAATTATATTATAGAATTGAAGGTAATGATTTAAAATTTACAACTACCTATCCATCATCAGTAAATACTGAGGTTCCGAATTACTCTAGTATTGAAATTGTAGACTCAAAAATCAATGGAGTTCATAAAATTTCAGGTATTGGAAGTACCACATTTTCATTTACTTTAGTTGGAAGTGCAGAAACTACATTTTATAATATTTCTGGATTATCTACCGCATATTATTCTACTAATTCTAATAAAGAAACGGGAGGAATTCATTCTATAAAAATTATTAATTCTGGACAAAATATTTCAAAATTACCAACAGTATCATCAATAGAAACAATATCTGGAAACTATGCTACATTATCTATAGAATCGGATAATATTGGAAAAATTTTAGATGTTGATATTACAAATCAAGGATTAGAGTTTACAAATAATAAAACATTAGCACCAAAAGTAGATTCTTATATTATTTTAAGGTTATTTGATATTTTGACTTTGAAAAATATTAATATTGATAATGGAGGAGCAAATTATACATCAGCGCCAAAAACTATTGCAATTGGAAATCCAAACATTTTAACTAAAACCAGTACACAAGGAAATTCTGTATCTAAAGTTCAAATTATTTCAAATGATAGTGGACTTTCGAATAATTTGAGAATTATACCAACTATAAATTCAAATGGAGTGTCAGTTTCAGATGCAGTTTCCGAATTTGGATTAAATACTTTATTTCTTAGGTCACCAATTACTGGATTTTCTAAATTTCCATTTTCTGTGAATGATAAAATTTATGTAGAAAATGTAAAAATTACAAATAATGCAGATGGATATAATTCTAGTGATTATGGATATAGGTATTTTGTTGTTACTGGAATTAATACGACAGGTGGTTCTGAGAGTGTTACCTATTCTATTTCTGGAATTGGAAGTACTGGGGGATCATTTGACCCTACTAATATTTTTGGAAGAGTAATAAAATCTACAGATTTGGCAATATACAGTCCAGAATTTGAAAAAGTTAAATTTATTGAAGGAGAAAAAATAACTCAAATCAATGGAAATGCTTATGGATTTGTTGCTAAAAATGGTTGGGATCCAATTTCCCAAACGTTAAAAATTATAAATCCTCAAGGTATATTTGAAAAAAATAAAATAATAGTTGGAAATATAGGAAATTATAAATCTTCAATTGAAAATATATACGAATTTGATTTTGATTTTGAAGTAAATAGTATATCAAGAAAATCAATAGATTGGGAAAATAATAAAGGAAAACTTAGTTTTAATGATCAAAGAATTCACGATAATGATTATTATCAAAGATTTTCTTATTCAATAAAAAGCGAAATTGATTATGATACATGGAAAGAATCCGTAAATAGCATATTGCACACATCTGGATTTAAGAATTTTTCAGATTTGCAAATTTTAAATGGAATTGGAAATACTGTTAAAGTTAATAGCGATGTATCTCAGGTTGACTTAAATGTAGAAATTTTTAGCGAATCTTCAGTATATGATAGATTTTATTATGATCTTGCATCAGAGGATACTGATGATAACTCTTTATCAAAAATAATTAAATTTGATTCTAAAGTTATTACTGACTACAACGAATCTATTAGTAATAAAGTTTTATTACTTGATGATATAAGTCCTCAATTTACCGGAGTTACGACTACTGTTGGTGGAGGAATAATTGGAATAACTTCATTTATACTAACTTCTTCCGGAAATACGGTTTTTAATAAAAAATTCGAATCTTCTAAAATAACAACACCTTTATCTAACATTAGTATAAATGACCACGAGTTTAATACAGGAGAAAACTTAATATATTCATCAAATGGAGGAACTCCAATTGGAATTGTAACTATGAACGTTATTGGAATTGGTAATACTGATATTCTTCCATCTTCAATATATGCAATTAAAATTACAAAAGATTTAATTAAACTAGCTATAGGAAAAACTGAAGCGATTGCGGGAATTGCAATTACATTTTCATCTGCTGGAGTGGGAACTGTTCATACTTTATCTGTAGAAAGCGAACTTGCTACTACCAGATGCATAATTTCTATTGACAATATTATACAAAGTCCTGTATCTAGAAAAGATATAATAGTTTCTCTTGCTTCATCAGTAGGAATAGGAACTACAGTAATATATCTTTCGGATATATCAAAAATACAAGGAAAATCTTTAATTAAAATTGAAAATGAAATAATAAAAGTATCTTTAGTAGGTATTGGATCTACAAATTCTCTCAATATTATTAGAGGGCAGATGGGGACGGTATCTTCTGCACATACAGTTGGAGCAACAATTAATGTTCTTTCTGGTGATTATTTGATAAAAGATGGAGTTATATATTTTTCGGACCCTCCATACGGTCCAACTGGAATCGGAGAACTAACTACAAGATCTACATTTTCGGGAAGAGTTTTTTATCGATTGGATTATAGTACAAATTATATAATTGATGATATATCAGAAAATTTTAATAGTCAGACCAGTGAATTTAATTTAAAAAATAACAATCAAACCATTAGCGGCATTACATCTAGTTTTGGTATTATTCTTGTTAATAATATTTTCCAAAAACCATTTTATGGCGATGTTGGATCTATTTTGAAGTCTGATTATGAAATAGTAGGAACCGGACAATCAATTAATTTTACTGGATCTTATCTTGAAGATCTACCAAGAGGTGGAGTTATAAATGAATTTTTTACTGGCCTTGGAAGTGGATACCAACCTCCAAATAGAGCATTCGGATATGCTGTAGTGTCTTCTGGAGGAACTATACAGTCTATAGGATTATCAACTGGTGGATCTGGATATAGATTTCCACCTAAAGTATCAATTGCAGATACTTTAGGTATTGGAATTGGCGCATCCATTATTTCATTAGTTACTAATGGGATAGTAACTTCATTTGGTATTTCAAATGCTGGTAGTGGATATACAACTTCAAGTCCTCCAATAGTCATTATAGATGAACCAGCACCCTACACCAATCTAACTTTAAGTGGAGGAACTGGAACTGGTGCAAAAATAAACGTTGTAGTAGGGACAGGTGGTAGTATAATTTCATTTAATTTAGAAAATAGAGGATATGGATATTCAATTGGAGATGTATTAACATTGACCCAAATTCCATATAAAGTTGGAATAGGCACTTCAGCATTCAACATTACAATTAAAAATAGATATCAAAGTAAATTTTCTGGTTGGACTTTGGGACAACTTTTGGAACTTGATGATTTTAGTAATCTTTTTAATGGAGTTAGAAAATCGTTTTTATTAACAAGAACTATAGTAAATAAAGAATATTACAGCATTGTTGCCAAAGAGGGTTCTGGGATTTTATTAGCAAATAATCTTTTAATATTTATTAATAATGTTTTACAAAAACCAAATATTGATTATCAATTTACAAGTGGGACAAGATTAAAGTTTTTAGAAGCACCAAAGGCAGGAAGTAAATTTAAAATTTATTTTTATACTGGTTCCGAATCAGATTATCTTGAAATAGACATAGATGAAACAATTAAACCAGGAGATAGAATTAGATTACAAAAAAAAGATAATATTCCATCTCAAGAAGAAAGAATAGTTTACGAATTAATTGCTGCAGATACATTAGAAACTCAAACATATAGTGGAATTGGAATAATTACTGACAAATCATTTCTCCGACCAATTGTTTGGTCAAAACAAAAATCGGATATTATTATCGATGGAGAAAAAATATCAAAAGAAAGAAATTATTTAGAACCTATCATAAATCCAACTACAAATATAATTGTATCATTATCTTCGACAGATACGAAAATGTATGTAAAAAATACTTTTCCATTTTTTAATACAATTGATGATTTATCTCAAACTTTAAATGATATTATTATTGTTGGAATAGGAACTACCGCAATTACAGAAAAAATTAAAAAAGTGTCTTATAATGGAGACTATGGATTAATTGTAGGAATTGGAACAAGTTCTGTTGGTATCGGAACCACAACACCATCAATTTCTTTTGATATTATTCCACATCCAAATATTTCTACAGATCCTCCATTAGATAAAAATATTTCTTCTGCCCAAAAAGTAACCCGTTCTGGAATTTCTACAGGAGACTATTTTGTTATCGAAAATACTACTATTGGAAATGGAACTACATCAATTAAAAATAATTCAATTGATGTAGTTTCTATTGGAAATAGTTTTATAGATAATATATATTATGCAAACCATGTTGTTTCTATTGGTACATCCACACTTCGTGTATATTCTAATGTTTTTTCGATATCTGGAATAAACACTGGATCAAATTTTATTTCAACTAGTTTAAATAATTATGGAACATATACTTGGGGTTCTATTAATATTTCAAGATCTTTAAATTCGAAATCTTTTCAATTTAATAATCAAAATGGTGTTATAGGAATAGAAACTTCTGCACATGTCTCTAGAATTTTACCATTAAGATTATCTTACTAATTTAAGTATAAATAGTTAAAAAAAATATTATGCCAGCAATAATTACTGACCAATTTAGAATATTAAATGCGGAAACTTTTATTAAAAGTTTTGTTGGGATCGGAACTACTACAAATCAATATTATACATTCTTATCTCATCCCAATCCAACTAATATAACTATTGAAAACTATGGGGATCCTAATTGGTCTTCAGATCCTCCAGAACCAAAGGATTCATTTCAACAAGAAAATTTATATTACGATAGTATGTTATTTCTTAAAAAAATAACATCTAATGATATTTCTAGAGTAATTCCAAGAATTGACTGGGAACTGGGTATTACTTATGATATGTACAGGAATAATTACGACATCGATAATGGAGCACCACAAACAGACTCTAAGACATTATATGATTCCAGATTCTATATTTTAAATTCGGAATATAAAGTTTATATTTGTTTAAATAACGGTTCAAATCCAGAAAACCCAAAAGGACAAAAATCATTATTTGAACCAAACTTTGTAGATATTAATCCACAATCGGTGGGAGATGGGTCTGATGGATATCTTTGGAAATATCTTTATACTGTACCTCCATCAGATATTATACAATTTGCAACAGAAAATTTTATGCCTTTGCCGAAAAACTGGGGAGACATAAATACAGAAACAATAAAAAACGCTTCAGTCGATGGTAAATTACAAACTGCAATAGTTAAAAATAGAGGATCTGGTTATATAACTGCAAATAGTGAAACAACTGGAACTATTATTAATATTCCTATTCTTGGAGATGGAACTGGAGGATTGGTATCTATTACAATCACCGGAGGGGAAATAGATACAATTACAGTTACTGATGGTGGATTTGGATATACTAGAGCATTTGTAAATTTTGGTATTGGATTTGGTGGATCTCCAGAAATAACTGCAGGATCTGGTGGAATTATTGAAGTTATTATTCCACCAAAACAAGGGCACGGATACGATGTGTACCGAGAACTTGGGGCATATAGAGTAATGGTATATTCTAAGTACGATTCCGATCCTGATTATATTATTGGTAATAATTTTTCTCGTATAGGAATTTTAAAAAATCCTGTAATATTTGGAAGTCAAAATGAATTGATAAATACTTCTACAGCCACTGGTCTTGATGCATTGAAATTAAAACCAATAGGTGCAGGAAATACCTCAGATACCAATTATCCATTAAATGCTAAAATTACTCAAACCGTTGGTGTTGGTTCTACCGCTGTTGGTTATGTTGCATCTTGGAATCCAAATACTGGTGTTTTAAAATATTATCAACCAGTTGGTCTTTCTACATTTAGTTCTCATAGCTACAGACTTTTTAAATTCGTTGGAGCCGGAGTAACGATTAATTGTGCAGAAGTACAAGGTTCTCCGTTAATTGTTGATACTAATTTTAATACAAATAATATTCAAATTGGAGGAAAAATAATCGATTTGGGTCAAACATTTACTTCAGGAGTTTCTACTCCGGATATAAAAAAATATTCAGGTGAAATAATTTATATTGATAATAGAGCACCAATTACAAGATCTTCATCACAAAAAGAAGAACTAAAAATCGTAGTAGAATTTTAAAAAAATGACTCAAAAAACCAATTTAAATATTTCTCCATATTTCGACGATTTCGACGAAAATAAAAACTATAGAAAAGTTTTATTTAAACCAGGAATTCCTATTCAATCTAGAGAAATAACAACTCTACAATCAATTTTACAAAATCAAATTGAAAAATTTGGACAATATTTTTTTAAGGAAGGTTCTGTCGTAATTCCTGGTGGAACATTTTATGATGATAGATATTTTGCCGTAAGAATTGATTCTAATTTTTTAAATATTCCAGTAAAAGAATATTTAAAAGTTCTTTCTGACAATCAAATTGAAATTAAAGGAGAATTGTCCGGCGTTACTGCTAATGTCGTTAATTTTATTACATCAAATGAATCTGTGGATAATTTTGATACAATTTATGTTAAATATACTGCATCAGGAACAGATGGAATCGTAAAAACTTTTCAAGATGGAGAAAATTTAATTACATTGTCTGATATTGACTATTCGTTATCTAGTATTTTTGCTAATAGTTCATTTGCTAGATGTATTACTACTAATGCGTCAAAAATTGGATCATCAGCATCAATTAGTGAGGGAATATATTTTATTAGAGGTTATTTTGTTAAAGTATTAAAAGAAACCATAATTCTTGATCAGTATACAAATACACCTAGTTACAGAATAGGTCTTCAGATTTCTGAGGAAATAATAAATGCATCTTCAATAAATTCAGATTTATATGATAATGCAAAAGGATTTTCTAATGAATCTGCACCAGGAGCAGATCGATTTAAAATTTCTGCTACTCTTTATAAAAAATTATTAACTGACAAAAATGATCAAGATTTTATAGAACTCATTAGAGTAGAAAATGGTGTACTTCAAAAATTTGTAAATAAAACAGATTTTAATGTATTTAAAGATGAATTAGCAAGAAGAACTTATGAAGAATCTGGAGATTATTACATAAAACCATTTGCAATTGACGTAAGAGAATCTTTAAATGACAGAATATCAAATAGAGGTATATATTTAGAAAATCAATTAACTCAAAATGATAATACTCCGTCTGATAATATATACGTTCTTCAAGTTTCTCCGGGAAAATCGTATATAAGAGGATTTGAAGTAGATAAAATTTCTACTTCTTCTATTGATATATTAAAACCAAGAACAACAAAATTAAAAGAAAATACAAATCTTCCAATCAGGATAGGAAATATAGCAAAATTAGACAATGTATATGGTTCTCCAAAAATTGGTTTTTCTACAACATATACTGTAAGTTTGCTAAATGAAAGATTAACTAATCGTTCTATTGGATCTGCAACTACTATTGGAGTTGCAAAAGTATACGACTTCAATCAAAAAAATATTGCCGGAGTAACTACAACTCAGTATGAAATAAGACTTTTTGATATTCAAACTTATACCTCTTTGTCTATTGGTCTTGGGATTACTGCAGGTGCAGATTCTCATATTAGAGGACAATATAGCGGTTCTACTGGATTTTTAAAAGAATCAGTTTCAAACCAAATTAATTTAACTGTTTACGATACTAAAGGTGAATTTCAAATTAATGAACCATTATTTATTAATGGAATTAATGTAGGAAGAAATTTAACTTCAATTAGAGATTATGATTTTTCTGATATTAAATCAATTTTTGGAATTTCTGGAATTTCTACTTTTGCTTCAGATTTAGTATTAGATAAAGGAAAAAAGGTATTTACAGAAGCAAGTCAATTTACAATAAGTGCAATATCCGCAGGAGTTAGTACAGTAACTTCTCCTAGTGTGTCTGATTTTTCCTCTCTTGTTAAAATTGGAGATATTGTAAAATTTTCAAGACCAGGATTTAACACATCTACTTACAATAAAGTAACAACAATATCCAAAAATTATATTAACATTACTGGAATATCGACAGTTTTGGGTGTATGTGAAGGTGGGGCACCAAATTCGAATATAACTGTAACTGATTTTGATGTAGTGATTCCAGTTTTAGATAAATCAAATGATCCTGGATATATAGTTCCTTTGCAAAATAAATTTATATCTTCTGTAAATTTATTAGATTCTACTTATATTATAAGGAAACAAATATTAAAAAATATTACCGGAAATAATTTTACATTCTATTTAAGTGATCTTGGTGATAACGATATTTATTTTGAACCATTTGATGAGAGTAGTTATATTTTAACGTGGGAAATTGGAGAAAAGGAAGTTATTAGAGAGTCACAAGTTACATTTAGTGTAGATTTAAGAGAACTTACTATATCTGGATTGTCTAGAACGGGCAATGCTATTTTGACTTGCACAGTAAAAAGAAATAAATTATCATCAAAAGAAAAAATTATTAAGAGATGTGAAAATTTAATCATTAATAAATCAAAATTTAATGGATCTGGAATTGGATCAACTACTTTCAATGATGGATTAACATACAGTTCAGTATATGGAACTAGAGTTCAAGATGAAGAAATTTCTTTAAATGTTCCCGACATTTATAGAGTATTAGCAATTTTTGAATCAAATAATTCTTCGGATCCAATTTTACCATCTATTGTAGTTTCGTTGCAGTCAAGTAGTTTTACGAATAATATAATTATTGGTGAACAATTTATAGGAAATACATCAGGAGCAATTGCTCGTGTTGTTGATATTATCGGAGAATCTCAATTATCTTTCGTAAACGAAAACGAAAAAACATTTGAAATTAATGAATCAATAGCACTTAAAACTTCAGGAATAGTGGCTACTATTAGCTCTATTGTATCTGGAGATAGAAACATATTACAAAATTATAGTCTAGATAATGGACACAGATTAGAATTTGTGGATTACGGAAGAATAATAAGAAAAAAAAATATCTCAGATCCGACTAAAAAACTTAGAATTGTTTTTGATTACTATTTAAATAATGAAATAGTTGGAAATGTAGAATCAGTAAATAGTTACAATTCTTTAAATTATTCAACAGAAATTCCGTTTATTATTGGAAATAGAGCATCTGATTATATAGATTTTAGACCAAGAGTTAGTGCATATTCGACCAATAGTATTATATCTCCGTTTTCATTTTTTTCTAGAAATTTTAATTTATCTTCTTCGGAAACTGTAGTTTCTAATAAAACTATAACGATTGATTATACTTATTATTTAGGAAGAATTGATAGATTATACTTAACTAAAGACGGAATTTTTGAAATAATAAAAGGAGAACCGTCAGAAAACCCAAAAACCCCGATTCCAAATGATGAAGGATTTGAAGTTGCTGTAATTTCAATGAAACCTTATGTTATTAACGCAACTAGTGATGTTTTAATAAAAATGTTACCTCATAAAAGATATACGATGAAAGATATTGGAAGTATTGAGAATAGGATTAAAAATTTAGAAGAATATACTACATTATCTCTTTTGGAAACTGATACGAAAAATCTTTCAATTAAAGATCCAAATACTGGATTGGATAAATTCAAATCAGGTTTTTTTGTAGATAATTTCAGAAATCATAACTCACACAATTTAACTGGAGAGTCTTATTTTGATATTGACCCAATTACTAGTGAATGTAGACCAAGATCATCCGAAAGAAATGTATCATTAATTTTTGAAACCAAATCTTCATTATCGGATCCAACTAATGCAGATTATCGTTGGATTGAAGATTTCGAATCACCAAATATTACTAGAAATGGTCCGGGATTAACTCTAGCATATACTGAGGTAAATTTTATTTCTCAGGAATTTGCAACCAGAACCGAAAATTTAAATCCATTTCACATTGCTCTTTTTTCGGGAACTATTGAACTGACCCCAACTTCAGATTTTTGGATTGAAGAAGTTTCACTTCCAACTCCAGACATTGTAAAAATAGATTCTGCCTACAATGCTATTGCAGACCTTCTTGGTATTGAAAATCGAGAAAATGGAGGAATGGCGGCAAGTTATTGGAATTCTCACGAAACAACTTGGAACGGTAGAGACATTATTCAAGAAGAACTTATTAGTAGTAATTTAGTTTCAAGCCAAACAAATTCTCAACAATCTGGATTTGTTAGTGGATTAGGTATTCGTAATACTTCAACTACTATTGAAACTTTATCTAATGATTATTTACAAACTTTTAAAACTACTGGAACAGACAAAACTTTTGGATTAGAACTTTCTTCATCTGCAGATACCGTAAGCTTAGGAAGTAGAGTTATTGGTGTGGATATTCTATACAATTGTCGATCAAGAAATATTGAAGTAGTTGGAAAAAGATTAAAACCAAATACTAGATATTATGTTTTTCTAGAAAACACCGACATGACTGAATATTGTGTCCCAAAATTACTTCCAATAACTATGGTTAGGGGTTCTTTTTCTACTTCAGAAATTGTAAAAACTTCAAGATCTCCTCAATCGATTGGAACTCCACAAATTTCATTTAGAGTTGCGCAGTCAAATCATAAATTTGGACCATTTAATTCTCCTACTGAAACTTATTCTATTGATCCATATACATCAACTTTATTGACTTCTTCATATTCCGGAAATAGTAAAACTATCAATATTGATACTGCGGATTTAGCCTTACCAATAGTGAGTAGCAATATTGGTTATGTAAAAAAAGGTACAGTTTTATGTAATCAATTCGGAACTGCCGAAGCAATAGTAAATGATTTATCTCTCATCAGTGACGAAAAAGGCAATCTTATTTTTTCTTTACACATTCCCGATCCAAAAATTGCAAGCAATCCCAAGTTTACAACTGGATTGAATACTATCAGAGTTACTACTAGTTCGACAAATGCAAATCAACTAGACTCCGGAGATAGTTCTGCAGAAACAATATACAATGCGACCGGTTATGCTCAAAATAATCAAGAACAAACATTATCAATTAAAACACCAGAAATAGAAAGAAAACAAATTGGATCAGACCAACCAATAACACGTATTACTCAAGATTTGGATGAAAATAGAATAGAAACAAGAACTACAACAACAGATACTGGATGGTATGACCCATTAGCTCAATCTTTTCTAGTAGAAAGAGACAAATATCAAGATGGAGTGTTCATAACTGGGGGAGAAGTTTATTTTAAAACTAAAGATGAAAAAATTCCAGTAACTGTTCAAATTAGAACAATGCGAGATGGAACACCCACTACAACAATTTTACCTTTTGGACAAACAGAAATTGATCCAAAAGATATAAATTTATCTCAAGACGGAAGTTCTCCTACTCAATTTAGTTTTTCTACTCCAGTATATCTTCAATCTGGTTATGAATATTCTTTAGTTCTTGTTTCTCCTACAAGTAAATATTTAACATATATTACTAGAATGGGTGAAGAAGATTTGATTTTAAAGTCAATTAGCAATCGTCAACCATATCTAGGTTCTTTATTCAAATCACAAAATAGTTCAACTTGGGATGCAAGTCAACTTGAGGATTTAAAATTTAAACTTTTTAAGGCAAAATTTGTAACTAATACGCCTTCAAGTTTTAGTATGTATAATCAAGAATTACCAATCGGAAAAATTTTAAAAAATAATCCATCTATTGCATATTCTAAAAGACAGTATGTTTCAATTGCATCAACAACGACTGTATTTGTTCAAGGAAATACAATAACACAGTCAACAAGTTCTGGGAATATATTTGGATCAGGTGGTCCGGTTGGTCTTGGGACAACATCGTTATCTTTAGTATCTTCCGGAATTGGAATTACTAACGGATCATATTCAGGAATTGGATTTACTTCTCTCACTGGATTTGGAAATTCTTGTACTGCAAATATTACAGTTTCTTCTGGAACAGTTACTCAATTTAATATAACTAATGGAGGAACTGGATATGCACTTGGAGATTTACTCATTGCAAATAAACTAGGAAATACAGGAACTGGCGTTAGGGCAGTTGTTGGAATTGTATCTCAAACCAATTTTCTTATAATTGATGATGTTAATGATAATATTGTTGCTGGAATTGCTCTTACTTATTACAATTCTTCTGGATCTTCAATTTTAATTTCTGCTCCAACTTCTGTTAATGATGATTCGATTAGAGATGGGTATACGATGTTATTTGATCACAAAAATCATGGAATGCATTCAAGTAGCAATAAAGTAAAGATTGAAAATTTTGCAAGTGATATTTCTCCAGTATTACTATCGCAAAGTTTAACAAATTCGTCTACGATAATTACTGTATCCAATTCCGGCATTTTTACATCATTTGAGGGATCTCCTGTTGGTGCAGGAAATACTGGATATTTGCAAATTAATAATGAAATTATTTCATATAATAATGTTTCCGGAAATGATATTACAATTTCTAATAGAGCAATCGATTTTAGTTTAAATGCAAATCATCCATCGAATTCTTTTGTTTATAAATATGAATTTAATTCAATATCACTGAGAAAAATAAATAAAGATCACAATATCGATTCAAGAGAAAAAACCTTCAATAATTATTATATAAAACTTGACGATATATCTAAAACATTTTCATCTACAAAATTTGGGGGAGGAAATAATTTACAAGTATCCCAAAATATTCCATTTGAAGTTATAGATCCAAGAATTACTATAATTACTCCAACTGGAACAAATATTTCATCAAGAATAAAAACAACTTCTGGAACTAGCATTAGTGGAAATGAATCTTCATTTACGGATAAGGGATACGAAAATGTTTCTCTCAATAAATTAAATTATCTTGATGACCCAAGAATAGTTGCATCTAAAATTAATGAATACAATTTATTAAATAATCAAAAATCTTTTGCACTAGAATTGACTTTATCTACAAATAACGAAGACGTATCTCCGTTGATTGATTTAAATACTGCTAATATCATATTAATTAGTAATTTGGTAGATGATAAAGTTGATGATTTTACTATTGACAGTAGAGTAAATATTCCAGGATTTGATCCAAATTCTGCAATTTATGAAACTAAAAAAATTAGTTTGGAATTTTCATCAAATTCTCTTCATGTTCAATTTGATGGACATAGAGAAGAAAATTCTGACATTCGTGCGATGTATAAACTTTATAGAAATGATAATTCGGATTTTCAGCAAGTATATTTGGCATTTAATGGAGACGGAAGTTCAGACAAAGTTGTAAATTCAAACACAGGAATTAATAATTTTAGTGAATATAAATTTACTGCAAATGATCTTCCACAATTCAATGGTTTTATGATTAAAATAATTATGACCTCAACCAACCAAGCAACACCACCAAGAATTAAGAATTTTAGAGCAATTGCTCTTAGGTCTTTTGCATCTGATGAATAAATACTTAGCAATAAAAACCGATAATACTTTAATTAGAGATTTGGATTCAAATGCTATAATAAATAAAAATAACAGTGAATTCGATCAATTTTTAGAACTCTCTAAAAAAAAATATAAAGAAAAAAAGGAATTTGAAAATTTAAAAAATGACGTAAAAAACATAAAAGAAGAAATAAAAGAAATAAAAGATCTTCTTAAATATATTGCAAACAAATGATTTATAAATATCTAATATATAATCCAATTTCTTATAATAATGGCTGTATATGTTAGCAACATAGTAATTGATGTTGGATCTGATTTTAATCAGACATTTTATCTTGAGACTACTTCGAATACACCATTAAATTTGACTGGATATACTGCTACTTCAAAAATGAAGAAGCATCCATCATCTAGTT
>Ga0247844_1003509_pt1 | contig 22819 bp, 22 predicted proteins | sample LaCtaG_FD_192421 | JGI IMG/M metagenome (GOLD analysis project Ga0247844, IMG submission 192421) | Freshwater microbial communities from meromictic Lake La Cruz, Castile-La Mancha, Spain - LaCruzMarch201714.5m_1 | ecosystem: Environmental > Aquatic > Freshwater > Lake | place: Spain: Castile-La... | reverse complement strand
CCGGATGCGATTGGCATCCTGGAGCTGCAACCAAAAAGCTGGGATTTCAAATCGGGATTTGGTCTTTTCGAAGACTCGACGGCAAAACCCTGGTTTGCTGCGGCTGCTTTCCGGATCAACTGGGACCAAAGTGACAAACGGCTCGTCTCAGATTTCAGCGATTGGTTAAAGGCAAACCGAAAAAAACCGGCGAGGGAGTCGCGAGGTCGCAATCGGCGGGACTCACTCAATATGTTGGCGGCGATGCGCCTTCTGCACCAGATGCCGCTGGAGGAGGCGATCATTCACACCACACGGACGCTCGGTGAGCCGCTTTATGGGAAGAGACCCTCATGGGAGAGGGCCAGAAAAGCCGCGCTGGAAATTTTCCGGGAGGAATTTCTGATGCATCCCCAGGATGATGAAGTTCCGAAGTCGTATGAGAAATACACAAAACCACCGGAGGATGATTTTGATTTTTGAGCAACACCACTTTTTGAATTTTCCAACCATCGGGCTGAGCCGAAGTGGCAGGAGAAATGGGGAGGACGAACAAGCAGTGCCGACGCGTGCGGTGTTGGCGTTCAAAATCCCCATGCAGTGTCGGAACAAAAAGAAAGGAGGTGAAAGCAGATGAAAAACTTAATCGAGAAATCTAAGAAGATTCTGAACTCGTGGCAGGAAATGGCCCCGACGAGTCTCTTTTGCGGAATGTCTCTGGAAAAGTTTCGTGGCACGGTCAACCCGGCCATCGAAATTTGCGAGAGCATCGTAAAGGCGGATCAGGAACGGGTCGCAAAAGTCATTACGCGAGATGCAGCCTTGAAGAACTTGAACGATGGCTACCAGCTTGTCGTCAACGGAATCAAGGGATCGGCCGAGCATGGAGAGGACTCCCCTCTCTACGGTTCGATCGGCTACAAGACCCGCTCAGCAAGACAGTCCGGACTAACCCGCTTGAAAAAAGGCCAGTCCGAACCTGTCGCTGCCAAGTAGGACGCCGAAGGATCGGCATCGGAACAGACCTGTGCGGGCATAACCCGCCAAGGTGATCGTGGTGCCTCACCATCCGCGAAACCCACAAGACGGTCGCATGTTTGCAGCATGCGGCCGTTCTTTTTTTAACTGACAGGAAAAATTGCCCGGTGCAACCCATTTTAACGCAAAAGAAACCTTTGCGCGCAAGTTCCCGAGTTTCAGACATCCTGACCTGACGGGAAAACGGATGACCAGATTGGGCGGTAGACGAGGCGGAGGGTGGTGCCAGGATAGCAGATTTCTGTGGCGTTGAGTTCGGTGCCTATGGCTTCGACGGTGGCGTTGCTCCGTGAGCTTGTGACCTTGCCGGGGCACAGGTGGACGAAAAAATCCTGCGGCTCCCTCGTCGCGCAACGTATTGCAGGCCCGCTTCACGCTGACCAGAGGCACTCCGAAGGCCCGTGAAATCTCGCTCTGCGAGGCGTTGCCATTGGCTATGAGCTGGCTGGTAAAAAATCGGAATGATGCGATGTCAGTGACCGGGTGGCTGAAAACCGGAAGGTGCCCGTTGAAATACCAAACCACGGAACCCCTCTCCTGAAAGGCAAGTTCACTGGTGATCGGCGTGCTGCTGGCGGGAAAAATCGGGAGCTGGATTTTCGGCATACCGAACGATCACCACACGAGAGGAAGTGCTTTAATTCGGTTTCATTGAGGTTCCTCGACTGCAGTCCACGCCGCCCGGAGGTCCGGATGTCTGAGCTTTTATGCGGGTTTGCGGTCGGTCTTGCGAAACATGGGTTGGGTTGTGTTACCCATCGGCAGTCAGAGACAGCCGCTACAGCAGGAGTCCAAAAGCGTTTCGCTTTGGGTATTACTCGCCTATGTCCTCGTTCCAGAGTTCCGGATTGGAGGTGATAAAATCCCGCATCAGCGCGATACACTCCTCATCGTGGCAGATGTCGACAGCGACGCCTTGGGAGCGAACATACTCTTCGGGGCCTTGGAACGTCTTGTTCTCGCCGATCACCACTTTTGGAATGCCGTAGAGGAGGATCGCCCCGCTGCACATCGGGCAAGGGGAGAGCGTTGAGTAAATCGTGCAACGTTTGTAAACCGCAGCCGGCAAGCGGCCCGCATTCTCGAGGCAGTTCATCTCGGCGTGGTGGATGACACTTCCCTCCTGCACCCGGCGATTGTGTCCCCGGCCGATGATTTTCCCGTCGAGGACGAGAACGGATCCGATGGGGATCCCTCCCTCGTCGCGCCCCTTGCGGGCTTCCTCAATTGCCGCCATGAGAAATGGATCGTCGGTTTTCATATCCTCGACTGTGCCACCGACCCGGGCCACGAGCCAGTTTTTATAGCCGAGAACTCAGCCCCGGCCCAATGCCAGAATCATGTCCGAGGCCGCCACGACATCCTGCATCACAAAATCCGCACCGGTATCCTCGAGGGTCGCCCCATAGCCGGTCCTGACCAGAACGGTGCGGCAGCCGGCCCGTCGCCCGCATTCGACGTCCAGCGATTTGTCCCCGATCATCCAGCACTGGGAGAGGTCGATCCCGTGGTCTCCCGCCGCCTCCCTAAGCATCCCGCTTTGCGGTTTGCGGCGTTCTGTCGGATGCGCGGGGTCATCCGCGCAGAAGTAGACGGCGTCGATCCCGCCGGGCAGTTGACGCAGGAATTCGTTATTCACTGCCAAGTATTGGCTGGGAGTGATCTTTCCTGTCGCGAGGCCGCTCTGGTTGGTGACGACAATTGTGAGCCATCCAGCGCTGCGGAGTTTTTGCAATACCCCCGCGACTCCCGGAAAAACGCGCACCCGCATTGGATCGTTGCAATAATGCACCTCCTCCATGAGCGTCCCGTCCCGGTCCAAAAACACCGCCTGCCGATCACCCATTTTTGAAAAACGCCTCGACGAGTTCCTTGGCTGTAAGTGTGGCGGTTCCGAGTTTAGCCACCACGACGCCACTGGCATGATTGGAGATCTCCGCCGCCTCTGCGGGAGTGGCTCCGGCGCAAACCGCGAGGGTGTGGAGAGCGATCGCGGTATCCCCCGCACCCGAAACATCGAAAACCTCGCGTGCCCGAGTGGGCGTGTGGTAAGTCGCTGCGTCCCGCAGGAACATGATCATCCCATGCTCACCCAGCGTCACCAGCACGCCTGGCAATTCCCATTTTTTCAAAAGCAACGCGCCGACCTCGAGCAAAGGAGCGTCCTGCAGGGGATGTGCCGAAGCCCCGGGATCGCGGATTCCTGCCATGGCAAAGGCTTCCGAGCGGTTTGGCTTCAAAAGATCCACCCCGCGCCAGTCCAACGGATTCGTGGGATTGGGATCGGCCGAGAGATATTTCCCCGAGGCGTGTGCGAGGTGGGTGACACGGTTTTTGAGTTCCTGGCCGAGGAAGCCCTTTCCGTAGTCCTCGAAAATGACAGCGTCCACGGTCGGCAGCAGTTCGGCAACCACGTCGCAGGCCCTTTCTAGAACATCGACTGGGACCGGAGAGCGTCGTTCCCTGTCCACCCGCACTACTTGTTGTTGGCGAGCGATGATGCGGGTTTTCACGATTGTCGAGCAGCCACCGTCCGCCACGAGGGCATCGGTGGAAATCAACTCGTCGACGAGCAGTCCGCGCAGCTTTTCGGCATGGCTGTCCTCACCGGTGAGACCGCACAAATGCACACCCGCGCAGAACGGCCGGAGGTTCCTTGCAACGTTCGCCGCCCCCCCGGGGTAGCAGGTTTCCCTTTCGACCTCGACCACGGGCACCGGAGCCTCCGGCGAGATGCGGGAGACACGCCCCCACACGAATTCGTCCAGCATCACATCGCCCACCACGAGGAGCCGACGCCCCGCCGCGATGCCAAGAAGTTGTTGTAATCTCTCCGGATTCATTCCAATTTATTGACGAGTTCTAACCCGAGCTCGACCGCACAACAAAGCTGAATTTTGAAAATGCCGCACATCCTCATACCGGCCCTGGCCGCGAGCCTCCTCGTTGCCTTCACCCATCCCTTGCTTGCTCAGCGGGCCCCTGAGTCGGTGGACCTCTCCGCCTTCCCGGCCCAGTCCATCGACGATGTCGTTGTGCCGGTTCCCAGCGAGGTCTTCAGTGTCCTCGACAAGCTGGGGAACCCGAACTGGCGCTCCGAGATGCGCCCCTCCTTTGGGCGCCAGACTGGCAATCGCGCCCAAGTCGCCCTTCTTCTGGGCACGGTGATTGCGGAAGGCTTTGTCGCCGTCGAGGCCGAGGATCCCGAGAAGGTCAAGGACATCGGCCGCCGCGTTCTCACCCTCTCCCGGGCCATCAATGTGGAGAAAGCCGTGCTCGAGCGCAGCAAAAGCATCACTGATCGAGCCGAGGTCAAAGACTGGCAGGCCGTCCGCAAGGAATTCGACGGCGCACTCCAAGACGTCAAAGGCGCCATGCAGGAACTCGGCGATGACGATCTCGCCCAACTCGTGAGTGTCGGCGGTTGGATTCGCGGCACCGAAGTCCTCACATCCATCATCAGGAAAAACTACAATTCCGACTCCGCCGAACTTCTGCACCAACCCGCGCTGTTGGATTTTTTCTCCAACAAGCTCGGCAACCTCTCCAACAAACGCCTCGCCAACGACCCCCTTGTCGCCCGCATTCGCAAGATGCTTGAATCGATCCAACCGCTCATCATCGCGGAAGACGGCATTGCCATACCGCCAGAGAACGTGAAACGCATCCACCAGATGACCCGCGACACGGTCGCCAGCATCGCCTCCCAGGGAGCCTGATTTCGTCATGAGGAAAGTCATTCCACTCCTGCTATTGGCATTCGCTCTGGGCACGGCCCATGCCTACGTCGACGATGCCCTCTCCTTTGCCTACGAGGCCGCCACACCGTATGTGAAGCGCGGCTTCAGCGTCCGCGAAGACGCTTGGGGCGGCGATCTGGGGGTCAAAGACCAGCAAGCCGTGCAGGCCCAGTTGTTCAAAGGCAACGAATACTGGTTTTGCCTTGGCACCGACGTCAAAGGCGCGGTCCTCTCGGTGAACATCTACGACTCCAAGGGCAAGCTGGTCAATACCGAGTCCACCCGTGCTGGACGGCTCACATCCGTCCGAGTGACCCCTCCGCGCACCGGCAGCTATTACGCGATTGTCACCGTGCACAAATCCCCCGAGGAACGCACAGGCTGGGCCCTAGTCTACGCCTACAAGTAATCCGCGCCGCATCCGGATGGAAACAACCACTCTCGAATTCGAGAACGCCCGCACCGCCCAAGCCCTCTACGGGGGTGATCCCAAGCTCCTCCATCTGCTGGAGTCCCGCCTGCAGGTCCGCATCACGGCCCGCGACGGCTGGATTCGCATTGAGGGGGAAAAAGCCCAACTTGACCGTGCCCGCGACGTCTTCGAGCAACTCCACACCGCCGTGAAGCGGGGCATTGGCATCCAGCCTCTGGAATTCCACCATGCGCTCGAATCCGCAGCCGGCAATGGGACCACGGAGTCCCTCGCCAGTCTTCTCGACACCCGGCTCCAGACCTCGCCGCGCAAGCCCCCTGTGGTGCCGCGCACGACTGGGCAGAAAAGCTACCTCCAAGCGATCCTCTCGCACGACATCACCTTCGGCATCGGCCCGGCAGGCACCGGCAAAACCTACCTCGCCGTCGCCTCCGCCGTCGCCGCCCTCAAGCAGGAGAAAGTCAAGCGCATCATTCTCACCCGCCCCGCTGTTGAAGCCGGCGAGGCGCTGGGATTTCTTCCCGGCGACCTTCAGGAGAAAATCCTCCCTTACCTCCGCCCGCTCTACGATGCTCTGAACGACCTCCTCGAGCCCGACGAACTCCAAAAGCTCATCGACCGCAATATTATCGAAATCGCCCCCCTCGCCTACATGCGCGGGCGCACCCTCGGTTCCGCTTTTGTCATTCTTGACGAGGCCCAGAACACGACCACCGAGCAGATGTTCATGTTCCTGACGCGGCTTGGCCCCAGCTCCCGCTGCGTCGTCACTGGCGATGTGACCCAGATCGATCTTCCGCGCAACAAACTCAGCGGTCTTGTGGAAGCCGTCGCCGCCCTCCGGGATGTCGCCGGCATTGGGATGCATTTCTTCACCGAAATGGATGTCGTCCGTCATCCGCTCGTCCGAGCCGTCATCCTCGCCTACAAACAACACCGAGGCTCGCGCGACGGCCGGATTTAACCCCCTCCCGACAGCAACGCACAGAGATGGATAAAAGACCACACACACCGAGCCGGGGATACCCACCCGCGCCACCCGTCGCCACCCGACTTCACCTCTAACACATGTTCGGATTCTTTAAACATTGGCGCCTTGTCTGGAAAGGGCTGCCCGCCTCGAAACGCCGCCGCCAAGTCGAGGAAAGCGATTTTCTGGAAGCCCTGCAGAAAGGCTGGCCGATGCGCTCCATCCTGCTGGCCGCATTCATCCTCGGTCTGGCCGCCCTCATCTTCAGCGGACAGCAGGAGGAACCAGCCAAGAAATTCCTTCTCTGCCTCCTCATTTTTGCCACAGCGATCGCCCAGCTCTGGATCAACCATCCGGCCACGTTTGGCCAGAACTCCCGACTCTGCCTCGTGCTTGCCACGTTGCTCACCCAACTCGCCGTCATCAAGATCATCCTGACCCAGGCCGCCGCGGGAAAAATCGACCTCCAGCTTGCCCCGCTCCTCATCCCCTACGCCTTCGCGCCCCTGGTTTTTTCGGTTTTGCTGGGTCGCAACCACGGGCTTTACGCCGCCGTCTTCGCGAGCCTCTGGGGTTCACTTCTCGTCGGACGCATCGACCCGGTTTTTCTGGTCATTTCCCTGATTACCGGCTTCATCGCCGTCTTTGTGACTCTTCAGGTTCGGCGCCGCAGCCGCCTGGTTCGCGCTGGTGTCTACGTGGGCTTGGCCACGTGGATTCTCGCCGCCGTCTTTGGTCAGATCGGCCCGGTCATCTGGGAAGTCCCCGCGCAGACCGATTGGTCGATGATCGGTTGGCAGAGCCTCGCAGCCTTTGCGACCGGCATTGCCACCGCCGTCGTTGTGAGCGGCATCCTCCCCATGCTCGAGCACATTTTTAAAACCACCACCGACATCTCATGGCTCGAGATGAGCGATCTCAACCACCCGCTTCTCAAGCGCCTGAGCCTTGAAGCCCCCGGCACCTACCACCACAGCCTCGCCGTGGCGAACCTCTCCGAAGCCGCAGCGGAAGCCGTCGGGGCGAATCCCACAATCTGCCGCGTGGGCGCCTATTTCCACGATATCGGCAAGCTCCTCAAACCCCAGTATTTCACCGAGAACGTCTCCCACGGCCACAATCCCCACGACGACCTCACCCCCACGATGAGTGCGCTCGTGATCATTGCCCATGTCAAAGAAGGCGTGGACTTGGCCCTCAAGCACAATCTCAACAGCGAAATCATCGACATCATCCGCCAGCACCACGGCACCTCGACCGTCGCCTACTTCCTCCAGCGCGCCCGCCAACAACAGGAGGACGCGCGCCTCGGAGGAAAAATCATGAACATGCGCGAGGACGACATCCCCGAGGTGAACGAGGACAGTTTTCGCTACCCCGGCCCGCGTCCACAAACGCGCGAAGCCGCCCTTGTCAGCCTCGCCGACGCGATCGAAAGCGCATCCCGCAGCCTCGAGCGTCCGACCCCGCAACGCATCGACGACCTCATTCGCAACATCGTCAAATCGCGTCTCGACGATGGCCAACTCGACGAAGCCCCGCTCACCATTGCGGAGATCTGGAAAGCCGCCGACAGCTTCCGTTTCACGCTCGTCAGCATGCTCCACTCCCGCATCGCCTACCCGAAGCGCGAGGACCGTCAGGCCCAGGAGAAACGGGATCACAAGTCCGCCGCCTGACAAGCCCCCGCCAACCGCCCCCCCGAAAAAAGGCCCCGCGACTCCGTCTTGAAAATCCGCCTTTCGCTCACCCACCGCGCCCGCGCCACCGCCTACGACCGCGCCCGCCTCGGGCAACTCGCCGCCGCCGCGCTCCCCCACTGCCTCGCCACCGCTCAAAAAAACAACGCCGAACTTGCGTCCCTGCCCGCTGTGGAGATCAGCATCCTTGGCACCCGCGCGATGGCGCGAGTCCACCGCGACTTCCTGGGAATTCCGGGCCCCACGGACGTAATCACCTTCCCCTACGGCGAAATTCTTGTCTGCGCGCCCGTGGCAGCCGCCCGCGCCCCGGAGTTCGCGCACACGCCCACGGAGGAACTCGCGCTCTACATCATCCACGGTCTCCTCCACCTCTCCGGCCACGACGATGCCAGCGCCGCCCAAGCTGAAAAAATGGCTGTGGCGCAACAAGAGATTCTGGCCACCGTCCTCGCCCACGCAGGCTGAGTCCGCTCGCCGGGAGGTTTTCCGCTCCGGTCCGGCACTCCCTTACTCGCCGGGAAACCCGTGCCCGAGCAGGGCGAGGGCCTCGCCGGCTAGGAAGAGGGATCCTGTGACGAGGACGGGCGCGGAATTTTCCAAGGTGCTCGCGAGGGCCAACTCGAGGGAGGCAAAGGTGCGGGCGGGCAGGGATGTTTGCTTTAAAAAATACGCGGGATCCGCGCTGCGTTCGTTTTTCACCGGGACGAAGGAAAAACTGCTCGCGATCTCCTCGAGCACCTGGAGCATGGAGGGGGAGTCCTTGTCGCGAAGGGCTCCGAAGACGAGGTGGGCCTTGGTGGCACCGAAAACCGTGCGCCAAGTGGAGACGAGGGCCTCGGCGGAGTGTCTATTGTGCGCGCCGTCAATGATGATGCGCTCCCCCACCCTCTGGAAGCGGGCCGGCCACTGGACGGTGGCGAGGCCCCGGGCGATGGCCTCGGGCGGGCAGTCGAGCGCGGAGGCGTGGATGGCGGCTTCGGCGAGGGCGGCATTCCAGCGCTGGTGCGCTCCCTCGAGCGCCACGGGATACGGCGAGGGGGCGTTGACAAAATGGATGGAGCTGCCGCAGGCCTGGGCCCGTTGCGTGAGGACAGCAGCGGCCGCAGGGGCTTGGGGAGCGGAAACAACGGGGATGCGGGGCTTGATGATGCCGGCCTTCTCGGCGGCAATTTGGGCGAGGGTGTCGCCTAGCCAGGCGGTGTGGTCCATCGCAATCGGGGTAATCACGGAAACACATGGGAGGACGGCGTTGGTGGAGTCGAGACGCCCGCCCATGCCTGTCTCGAGGATGACGACATCGCAGGCGGAGCGGGCGAAGTGGTCGATGGCGAGGACGGTGGCGAGTTCGAAAAACGTTGGCTGGGCGTCCCAGTCCCGCACGGCGTGGCGGAGGCGGGAGAGTCCGGCCGTGGTGGCCTCGCGTGGAATCATGGCCCCATCGACGCGGATGCGTTCGCGAAAGTCCACCAGGTGCGGGGACGTGTAGAGGCCGGTGCGATGGCCTGCGGCGCGGAGGGCGGCGTCGAGCATCGCACAGACCGAGCCCTTGCCATTTGTGCCGGCGACGTGGAGGAAGCGGAGGCCGCGCTCGGGATGTCCGGCGGCGGCGAGGAGTTGGTTGGTGTTCTCGAGGCCGAGCTTGATGCCGGTAAACTGGGCACCGTGCAGCCAGGCGAGGGCCTCTTGGAAGGTGAAGGTGGTGGGTGCCACGGAACGTGGATCGCAGGGCCCTCCCGGGGATTTCATCTCTCTGCGCTGTCGGCCTTCCCGCTCACTTGGCGACGAGATAGCCGAGGAGGTTGCCGAGGGTGGCGCGCATTTTGGCGCGGTGCACGATGAGGTCGATGAGGCCGTGCTTTTCGAGGAACTCGGCCGTCTGGAAATCGGCGGGCAGGGTCTGGTGGGTCGTCTCACGGATCACACGCGGACCGGCGAAGCCGATCATGGCCTTGGGTTCGGCCATGATGATATCGCCGAGCGAGGCGTAGCTGGCCATGACTCCGGCGGTGGTGGGATTTGTGAGAACCGAGATGTAAGGGAGGTTGGCTTGGGCATGGAGGGCGAGTGCGCCGCTGGTCTTGGCCATTTGCATGAGGCTCAGCATGCCCTCATACATACGGGCACCGCCCGAGGCGCAGACGAGAATGACGGGGAGCTTGCTGGCGGTGGCGAACTCGATGATGCGGGTTATTTTTTCACCCACAACGGATCCCATGGTGGCGGCGAGGAAGTTGAAGTCCATCACGCCGAGGCCGACGCGATGGCCGTGGATGGCCGCCGCGCCGGTGGTGACGGCATCGACCAGGCCGGTCTTCTGCTTGTAGCTGACGAGGCGGTCGGCGTAGGTGGTGACGCCTTTGAAGCCGAGGGGATCGACGGAGGTCATCGCGGCGTCGTGCTCTTCGAACGAGTCGGGATCGACGAGGCTGGCGATGCGTTCGCGGGAGCCAAGGTTGAAATGGTGGTCGCACTTCGAGCAGACTTGGAGGTTCTCGGAGAGGGCGAGGTTGTGGCTCACCTCGCCGCAGGAGGGGCACTTGGTCCAAAGACCGCTCGGCATTTCGCGTGTTTTGACGCCGAGGGCGCGCAGGATGGGTTTTTTGAAGATGGCCATGCGTGTTTCTTTCTAACCCCGCGCCACGGTGAGGGCGCGGACGGATTCCGCTCCCTGCTCGAGAAGAACGATGGCGCAGGCATCGAGCGTGGATCCGGTCGTGAGCACATCGTCGACAAGGAGCAGGTTTTTGTCTGTCACATTGGCATTCTTGAGTGGTGCGAAGGCATTCCGCAAGTTTTGCCTGCGGCCTTTGCGGTCCAGAGCGGTCTGGGTTCCCGTGTAACGATTGCGGGAGAGGGCGTTGAGAACGGGCAGGCCGGTGGCGCGGGAGAGGTGGTGCGCGAGGACGGCGGCTTGGTTGAATTCCCGCTCGCGAAGGCGCTTCGGGTGGAGCGGCACCGGGACGATCGCGTCGAATGCGCAGTCGGCCAGGCGGGGATCATCGAGGCCGTTGGTGAGGATTTGCGCGAGGACCCGGGTGAGCCAGATTTCGCGTCCGTATTTGACGCGGTGGATGAGTTCGCGGATCACGGCGCGGCTTCGCACGACGGAGACGGCACACACGAAATGAAAGGCGGCGCCCCGGCAGTTCGGGCACGTGAAGGCCTCGGTGAGCCCCTCGAACGGCTGGGAGCACGTCTCGCAGCGAGGCACCTTGACGGGCTCAATGGCGGCGGCACAGTCGGAGCAGAAGTCCGCCCCGGCCGGAATGCGGCGGGCACAGTGCGCGCAGTGGGACGGAAAAAACAGAGTGCCGAGCGGCTCAAAAACGGAGGCGATCGCGGGAGGCATGGTAAAGGTAAACCGCGATGGCCAGGGAGGTGAGGACGAGAACAAGGGAAGGAACAAGACCGGTGGGCACGGCACCGCTGACGACGTTCGGCCCGACCCAAGGAAGGAGGATATCGGACGGCTTGGGGCTGAATTTTGCGAAGAGCTGCAGGCCCTGCTGGCCGAGAATCCATCCCGCATGGATGCCGATTGGAAGAAACAGCGAGCGGGTGCGCATGGCAGCGAAGGCCAGGAGGAGCCCGGCAATGAGGAGGGAAAGAAATCCCCAACCCAGCAACGGCCATGGCGGAGCGCTGGAGAAGGCGAGCGGAAGTTGCTGGAACCCGCTCAACCAGGTCACAGGTGCCTCAAGCGGTTGGCGGGATGTCCGCAAAAAGTGAACTGCGGCGAAGGCAATGGCGGAAATCCACGCGGCGGCGGCGCGGGGCATGGCCATGAGGCAGAGCCCAAGAAGAACACCGCGAAAGAGAAATTCCTCCAACACGGAAACGGCGGTCGCGGTGCCTGCAATGCGGAAAAATCCGGTCCAGGCCCACTCGGGCTTCATGGCGAAAACTCCGTTTGCCAGATACACGGCGCCGAGAGCGGCTACGGGGATGAAGGCGAGGAGAAATCCGATGGAGAGGTCACGCTTCCAGCGCAGGTTGCGCTTGAGGCCGAGGGCGGAGAGGCGGCGGATGCCGATGCTTCGGAAGGCCGGCCAAAGCAGGAGAAGGGCGGAGATTTGAATACTGCGGCTGAAATAGCGATGAAACGGAAATCCCTCAACAATCGGGAGAACCCCCATCTCGGCGAGCCGGGAACCGGTCCAGTAAAGAGGGGGCGAAAGCAGGCAAGCAAGAAGAACCACCCCGCCGAGGTAGGTGAGCAGGCGAAGAAGGGTGTGCGGGCTGGACGGAATCGAATTCACGCGAGGGCCTGTATGCGGTAAAATGCCGGTCTATGCGAGATGTTTGGAACACCGGGGAATTGGCGAGGAGCGACAAGAGGCATCTCTGGCACCCCTTCACGCCGATGCAAGAATGGTGCGCGCCGGACCACGATCCACTTGTCCTCGTGCGCGGAGAGGGGGCGATGCTTGAGGACAGCGAGGGCCGGCGCTATCTGGACGGCAACTCGTCGATATGGACCAACATCCACGGCCATGCGCACCCGGTGATGAACCGTGCAATCACAGCGCAACTCGCACGCGTGGCCCATGTTTCCTTCCTCGGGACGACAAATCCGCCCGCCTGTGCCTTGGCCGGGCGTCTCACGGGAATGTTTCCCGAAGGCACGCTGACTCGGGTTTTCCTGAGTGATGACGGGTCGACAGCCATCGAGGCGGCGATGAAAATGGCGGTGCAGTATTGGCAAATGGAGGGCCACCCCGCCCGCACGCGGTTTGTGGCTTTCGACAATGCCTACCATGGCGACACGCTCGGCGCGGCAAGCCTCGGCGGCATCGGAGCCTTCCACCGACCGGTTGCGGGGCACGCATTCCCCGTGACGCGGATCGGGGACCCGGCGGAGCTGGATGCGGTGCCGGGATTTCATGGAGGCGACGTGGCGGCGGTCATCATCGAGCCACTGATCCAGGGCGCGGCGGGGATGCGCACCTGGCCGGCAGGGATGCTTCGAACGCTTCGCGCGAAATGCGAGGCGGCGGGCGTGTTTTTGATATTGGACGAGGTGATGACCGGCTTCGGGCGCACGGGCACGATGTTTGCGTGCCAGCAGGAGGATGTGGTTCCGGATTTCCTGTGCCTCGCCAAAGGGCTCACCGGGGGGTATCTGCCCTTGGCGGCAACGCTCACCACGGAGAGGGTCTTCGAGGCATTCCTCGGGCGTCCCGAAGAGGGGAAGACATTTTACTACGGGCACAGCTACTCGGGAAATCCCCTTGGTTGCGCGGCGGCTCTGGCGAGCCTGGATATCTTCCGCGACGAGCGGGTGCTTGAAAATCTGCAACCGAAAATCGCCTCTCTCCGCAGGCTGCTGGAGGAGTTGAAAACAGAACCCGGGGTGCATGAAATCCGTCAGTGCGGATTCATGGCCGGCATCGAGGTGCGCGGCAGGAACGGAGAGGCGTTCCCTTGGTTCGAGCGCACCGGTGCTAAAATCTGTGTCGCTGCGAGGCGGCACGGCCTGCTGACGCGCCCGGTGCTGGACACGATTGTTTTCATGCCTCCGCTGTGTGTGGCGGTCGAACAAATCGAGGCGGGAATGCAAGCGCTGCGCCGGGCGATCCGGGAGGTTTTGCGTTGAGGAGGGGTGCCCTCCCCTTTTGCCCGGGCATGGCCAATCCGTGCGCAGTGGTCGGGATTTTTCACTGCGCGGGGAGCGAAATCCGAGCATAGTATGGGCGGATGAAACTTCCCGGACTGGTGGCTTTTTTGATTCTTTCGGCGACGGCGGCGCAAGGCTCCGGGCCTTCGGCGGAGGAGATCATCGTGGCGGCGCGAATGAATCCGATGGGGAACGAAATCACTCTGGATGCGCAGTTGAGAGCCAAGCAGACGAAAGTTCCTTTTGTGATCGAGGTGGGGGACGGGGCGGTGCGGTATGGGTTTTCACATCCGAAGCAGGACATTTTTTTACGTTTGGGAGAAAAGGACTCGACGCTCGAGGAGTGCCGGGACGGGGATGCCCGGCCGGTTCCTGTCGCGAAGCTCGATGAATCCGTGCGGGGCGGGTTGATCACCTACGAGGATCTGGCGCTGCGTTTTCTTTATTGGAAAAATCCCCGATTGATTGGCAGCGAGGTCGTGCGTTCGAGGGACGCCTGGTTGGTCGAGATTCCGGCACCGCAAGGGTCTTCGCAATACGGGGCGGTGCGGGTATGGATCGACCAGGCCTCGGCGGCGCTGCTGAGAATCGAGGGCTACGACCACGAGGGAAAACTGGCCAAGCGCTTCGAGGTGGTCTCCGCGCAGAAGATCGACGACCAGTGGATGCTTAAGCAAATGCGCGTGGAGCGGATCGACCCGGCCACGCGCAAGACGACGGGCATTACCTACCTCGAGGTGCTGGGGCGGAGCGGGGGGTAGCGCGGCGAAGGGAGTTACAGGGTCTCGGGAGCAGTCAGAAGCTCGGCGATGCGCTTGAGGAGACGACCGGCGGCCCCTCCGTCGAGGACGCGGTGGTCGAAGCTGAGGGTGAACATGGCTTCAACAACAGGGATGAACTCTTCGAGTTCGGGTTTCCAAAATGGAACGGTCTGTCCGACTCCCATGCCGAGGAGGAGGGTTTGCTCGGGGAGCGGGATGGGTGTCGCGAGGGTGAGTCCGAAGGTGCCGTAGTTTGTGACTGTGGCGATGGAGCCTCCTGTGTCGGCGGGCGAAAGGCGGCGCTGGCGGGCGAGTTCAACAAGGCGGTTGTAACGCGAAACCAGGTCGTCCAGCGGGTATTGGTCGGCGTTGCGGATGACGGGCACGAGCACGCCATCCTCGGCTTCGACGGCGAATCCGATATCGACGGAGGGCGGGTGGACAATACTTTCACCGATGAGGCGTCCGGCCGGGGCGCTGTTTTCGCCGAGGGCGACGGCAAGGGCGCGGAGGGCGTAGAGCGCGGGACCGGGCTTGGAGGGATGGGACTTGCGGTGGGCGAGAAGTTTGTCGAGGTGGATGGGAGTGCCAACGGTGGCGAGCGGGCGGGACCAACTGCGGAGCATGGCATCGGCGACGGCTTTTCGCATCGGCGAGGCGGGGGTGATTTTATTGTTCCCGATGCTGCCCATGAAGCGCTCGAGGTCTTCGATCGTGACGCGTCCACCGGCTCCGCTGCCGGCAATGCCGGAGAGGTCCGCGGCGCGGAGACCGAGCTCGGCCATGCGGGCCTTCATGCGAGGCGAGAGGTAGGTCACGCCGCCCGCATGAGCGGGAACGGGGAGGCCTCCAGGAACGGTGGGCTCGACTTTCTGCGGAGAGGCTTGCGCTTCGCTGCGCTTTTTTTCGGGTTTGCGGGAGGGTTTTTTCGGGTCGTCGAGGCCGAGGCGTTTGGCCTCTTCGGCGCTGACTTCGATGTGGCCGAGGATGGCTCCCACGGGGTAACTGGCGCCTGGCATGGCGAGAAGTTCGTTGATCGTGCCCGAGCAGGTGGCGGTGACAGCCATGACGGCTTTGTTGGTTTCCACCTCGATCAGATCGGCATCGGCGTGGACGGTGTCGCCCTCCTTGAAGAGAATCCGCACGATGGTCGCCTCGGCGATAGATTCGCCGAGCTGGGGCATTTGAATGGGAACGAGTGCCATGATTGAGTTAGGTATGAAGCAGGCGCCGGGCGGCGGCGGCAATGGTGGAAGCGGTCGGGCGGTGGACCGACCAGAGATCGGGATGGTAGGGAACGGGCGTGTCTTTGGCATTGACACGCACGGGGGCTGCGTCGAGCAGGCCGAAGCCTTCGGTGGAAACGCGGGCGATGACCTCGGCGGTGACGCCGCCCCATGGCCACTCCTCGCTCACGCAGAGCAGGCGACCGGTGCGGGCGACGGAGGCGAGAACGGTGTCGGTGTCGAGAGGTTTGACGCTGCGGAGGTCGACGATTTCAATTTGGTATCCGTCTTCGGCGAGTTCCTCAGCGGCGGCGAGGGATTCGTGGAGCATCGCGCCGTGGGTCACAATCGTGGCGTCGCGACCGGCGCGGGCGATGCGGGCTTTGCCAATGGGCAAACCGATCCCAGGCAGGGTCTCGGCTTTCAAGTGGTAGTAGAGAAATTTGTGCTCGCAAAAAATAACCGGGTCATCGATCTGCACGGCCTCGAGGAGCATGGTGTAGGCATCCTCGACAGTGGCGGGAGTAACGACGACGAGACCGGGCCAGTGGGCATAGATGGCTTCCAAGCTCTGGCTGTGGAAAGGCCCGCCGCCGGATGTGCCGCCCGAGGGCAGGCGAACGACAATCGGGCAGGGAACGGAGGTGCGGTAGAAGAGAGTCGCTGCGTGGTTGACGATCTGGTTGAGGCCCACGGTGGAGAAGTCGGCAAACTGCATTTCGACGATCGGGCGCGCGCCCTCGATGGCCGCGCCGATGGCCATTCCGACAATGGCATCCTCACTCAGGGGGGCATCGAAAACGCGTCCGGGAAATTCCTTGGCGAGGTTCTTGGTGGCTTTGAAGGCCCCGCCGAAACTTCCTATGTCCTGTCCGTAGAGAAAAACGCGGGGATCGGTCGCGAGGGCTTCTTGCTGAGCGAGGCGGATGGCTTCGAGATAGGTGATCATGAGACGGCGTATTGCTCCCGGTATTCGGGTCGCGAGAGGGCGGCCCAGTCATCCTCCTCGGGATCCGGAGCGGGTTCGCGGCGGACGCGGTCGGCGGTTGAGTTGACCTCGTCCTCGGTTTCGCGGCGCCAGGCGGCGAGTTCGGCGGCTGTCTTCCAGCCTTGGGCAATGATGTATTGCTCGGCGAGAGGCACGCAGTCCGCCCCGACGGCGGATTTTTTGAGATTGGGATCGAGGTAGGCGAAATCATCATGCTCGCCATGGCCGACTAGACGCAGAAGGTCGGCCACGACGAGTTGGGGCCCCCCGCCCTCGCGGGCGGCATGGACGGCATTTCTAAGTTTTGTGAGGCAGTCGAGGAGATTTGTGCCATCGACCTTGTGGGCAGCGACTCCGTAGCCGGCGGCTTTGTCGAGAAGATCGGCGCACGCGTATTGGCGCGTGTTGGGAGTCGAGTAGGCATACTGGTTGTTCGCGACAATGACGAGGAGCGGGAGTTTTTCGACGGCTGCGGCGTTGAGCCCCTCGTGGAACGCGCCGGTGGAGGTGCCGCCATCGCCGATGCAAGTGGCTCCGACAGCGCCTTGCTCCCCCTTGAGGCGCCGTGCGAGGAGCGCGCCGGCTACAGCGGGGATCATTGCTCCCAGGTGGCTGATCATTGCATAGTAGCCATCGCGCGGACGGCCGCGGTGGATGTTCCCGTCGCGCCCGCGCATGGAACCCAGTTGGGAGCCAAGGTAGGTGCGGAGGGTGTCAATAATGGTATCGCCAAAAGCGAGACGCCCGGCTTGGTCGCGGATGAGTGGGGCAAAGATATCTCCACGGTGAAGATGGATGCCGACGGAGGTGCTCAGGGCCTCTTGGCCGCGCCCGAGGAAGACGCCGCCCTTGATCATTCCAGCGCGGTAGAGGCTGGCCAACTTCTCCTCCAGCACCCGGGAGGTGAGCATGACCCGATAAGCCTTGATGTAATCGGACTCGGCGACCGGTGCGACCTTTTTAGACATTGGGGCGATTTATACCGGCAATTCGGCGCATGCTGCAAAGCATTCCTTTCGGCGCACGGTTTTGACCTCTCACTTCGAGGGGTTGGCAACGAGGTGGACAGCGATGGGCTTTACCGCGTCGAGGTGCACATCGCGTTGAGGGAAGGCAAGGGTGATTCCCTCTTGGTTGAATGAGTTGTAAATGGCCAGCCGAATCTCGCTGGGCACTTGGTTCGTGGAGTCGGGGATGCCTTTGTCGATCCAGTAGAGCAAGCGGAGGACGATGGAGTCGGGCCCAAAATCGTGAAAATAGACATCAAGGTCTTTATTTTTCAACACCCCGCTGTGGGCGCGGGCGATGTCGCGAATGGTTCGGGTGGCTTGCTCGACGGGTGAGCCATAGGCGATGCCGATAAGCATCTCTTGGCGGGCGTGGCGGTCGCTGAGGGTCCAGTTCACAACCGTGCTTTGGAGAATGACGCTGTTCGGAATTAAAATCTCGACGCCATCGGCGCGGCTGAGTTGGGAGCAACGGGTTCCGATCGCTGTCACGGTGCCCGAGAAAGTGCCCACGTCGATCAAGTCTCCGATACGGATCGGGCGCTCAAAGAGGAGAATGATGCCGCTGATGAGATTGTTCACGAGTTGCTGGGCGCCGAAGCCGACCGCGATGGCCGCAGCCCCGCCGAGAAGGGCGAAAATGGTCAGCGGAATCCGCACGACAGCAAGGGCGACGAGGCTGATGAGAAAAAGCAGAAAAAAATTGGTTGCTTTCTGGACGATCGCTCCGGTGTTTGCGTCGAGGCTGAATCGCTGAGTGAGGCGCGAGCGAAGCCATTGGCTGGTCGCCGAGGAGATGAACCCGCCGGCGACGAGTATGAGAAGTGCGGTGAGCATCATGCCGAGGGTCACGGAGCTCGGCCGCTGCACGACTTGGCCATTCACGAACACCGAATCCGTGAGGGTGAAGAGCTCGGTATTCCAGATATTCCCGGTCTGCGCGGCGAGTGTGAGCGCGGCAGCGTCAAGATTTATGCCAAGGCCCAGCGATTTGCGCCTTATGGCAATGTCGGCGTTTGCGAGGGTGACGAGCTCCATGAGGGAGGAAAAATCATTCTCCCACTTGGAGAGGGCGCTCTCCTCCTGCTCAAAGGCCTTGTCCACGATGTCGCGGAGATTTGGAGAGGGCCGGGAGCCGTTTGCCACAAGGGCCGCCGAGGCTCTGCGGCGGCGATCCTGCAGCTTCGTCCGCACACCGGAAATCAACGGCTGCCAGATCTGCACATCCTGCATTCGCTCGGTGATGCCGCGCGATATTTTCTCGAGGGACTCCGCGTCGGCGGAGTTCCAGAGATCGTAACGGGACTGCCAAAGCTGGTTCTGGATCATCACGCCCACGCGGCGGTATTCCAAGAACTGGAGTTGGCTTTCCAACCCGGAAAAAATAATCTTCGAGAGGATCGGTTCGCCTTTGAACGGGTTGCCGAAGGCAAAGTTTTTGATCTGTTTTTCAAGCCCCCGGATTGTTCCAGCAAAGCTCTCCTCTGTATTCAGCGTGGCCTCCCGCCTCGCTTGCAGCAACGAGGCGGGAAAGGAAACCCGGCCGGCGAGGCTTTTTATATTCAGGTCCGCAAGTTCGACCCGGGCTTTTTGCTGTTCGGTATCGGCGGTCCAACTGGAGGAATCCGCGCGCGCCTGCTGGTCGGCGAGAGCGGCGGCCACGCGGGCCCTCTGGAGCTTGAGGAGCCAAGCGTCGCGGGGCGATGCCGGGGGCCCCGCCGACTCGAGTGCTTGAAGTTTTTGCTGTTGCTGCTTGAGCACACCGAAGGCCTCCTCCGCCTGGATTTGGCGTGTTGCGCCAATTTTGTCGAGGGCTGCAAGCCAGTTCCGGGCCTGCAAAAGATTCAGTCGCTCGGAGTCGTAGAGATCCAAGCCGGTCTCGGGCGTGATTTCGGGCGGCTGAAAGTTCAATATGGATTGCTGAATCTTTGCAGTTTCGGATGTGAGGATTTGAGAATTTGTAATCCGTTCCTCCAAGAGGGCCCTCATCTCGACAACCTGACCGAGGAGGTGAACGTATTCCCGATACTCGTCCGCGGTCGCGGGCTGCTTTGTTTCAAACGCCTCGAAGCCACCATTCACAGCCTCGTCCAATAAAGACCGGTAGTCCGGCTGCGGCATGGAGGAAGAAGGGGGCGAAGGAGCCCCTTGGGAGGCTGGAGCCTGTGCCACGCCACACGGCAGGCAACTAAAAAACAGGCAGGCAAACAAGGTGGCGGGAGAGGTTTTAAAAAGATAACTCATGCTGCGGGCGATTCGTGTTGCCAGGGCGAGAATTCCGGTTAAGCTATGCACCCTTTTCCAAAATGAAGCCAGAAATTCATCCCGACTACCAAGAATCTCTTATTGTCTGCGCCTGCGGGGCCACCTACCGCACCCGCTCGACCCGACAAAACATCAAGCTCGGCATTTGTGCCGCTTGCCATCCGTTCTTCACCGGCGAGCAGAAGTTTGTCGATACAGCGGGCCGCGTGGACAAATTCAAAAAACGCTACGGCACCGTGCGCGTTGCCCGCGCCACGAAGAAAGCTTAAATCGCCTCTTATTTCACGAAACGGTAAACGGGCAGGCAGCCTGTTTACCGTTTTTGTTTAGCTATGGACTTTGAACCGCTGGTCGAACGCAAGCGTCGCCGCTTCGAGGAATTGGAACGCGAGATTTCCTCTCCCGGCCTTTTCGACAACCCTGCGCATGCGCGCGAGGTGCTGCGCGAGCACGGCACAACAAAGGATCTGATCGCCCATTGGGAGCGACTGGCGAAGGCACGCCACGAACTCGCTGGGAACCGCGAACTCGCCGAAGCGGGCGACAAGGAAATGGCCGAACTCGCCCGAGAGGAGATCGCCCGCATCGATTCCGAGATCCCAAATCTCGAACGGGCCATGCAAATCGCCCTCCTCCCCCCCGAACCCGACGAGGACCGCGACGCCATCATGGAAATTCGCGCCGGGACGGGAGGCACCGAAGCCGCACTTTTCGCCGCCGATCTTTATCGCATGTATTGCCGCTATGCCGACTCGCTCGGTCTCAAAGTGGAGGAAATGGAGTCAAGTGCAGCCGACTTGGGTGGCCTGAGGGAAGTGATTTTCAGGGTATCGGGCGAGGCGGTCTTCCGGCGATTCCGCTACGAGAGCGGAGTCCACCGCGTCCAACGAGTTCCCGCCACCGAGGCACAGGGGCGCATCCACACATCCACTGCAACGGTTGCCGTGATGCCCGAAGCCGAGGAGGTGGACATTGAACTCAAGCCCGAAGATCTGCGCATCGAGGTGTGCCGGGCAGGGGGACCAGGCGGGCAGGGCGTGAACACCACAGATTCCGCAGTGCAGGTCATGCACATCCCGACGGGACGTATCGTTCGCTGCCAAGACGGTCGCAGCCAGCAGAAAAACAAGGAGGCTGCACTCAAAATCATGCGGGCGCGCCTGCTTGAGGACAAACGCCGCGAGGAGGAGGAAAAATACTCCGCCCACCGCCGCACCCTGATCGGCGGCGGGGGGCGTGAAGAAAAAATACGGACTTACAATTTCGCTGAAAATAGAATCACCGACCACAGGATCAAGGTCTCCCTCTACTCGCTTGACCGGTTTTTACAGGGCGACATCGGCGCCCTCATCGATGCCCTTCAAGCCAGCGATATCGAGCAACGATTAAAAGACTCAGGCATCTCATGAGACGCCCGCCTCCCGCGAAAACACACTTTTTACACGATGGAACATTTTATTCGCTTGCCCGAATCCTCTGCTTGCGGCAAACCTTCGCGACCAAAGGTGGTTTATGAACCCTAACCCAGACACACCCACCGACCTTTCAGGTTTGCAAATGGACCTGCTGAAAAGCCTACAACCCTCATGGGTGAAGGAGTCCAGTCCGGCAGACAAAGTCGCCCTGCTCGCAGCTCAAGCCGATGATCGCCGACGCGACCGGTCCGGCGGTTTCGATGGGGACGACTCTTATTACTCCCGCGAACGCAGACCACCCAAAACCCAACGCCTCAACAGGCGCCCCGGCCAAGAGCATCCCGACAAACTTCGACGCCCCGGTGGAGACCGAACCAGTGGACCAAAGAAACCACTGCGAAGTGGAGACTCTCGCGAGCAGCCGCGCCGAGAAGGAGACGCCCACCAGCGTCAACCAGACCTTCAGGGCTGGGAATTGCGCTTTGCTCCCGAGCCACGCGGCGTGGAAGGCTTGCTCAAGCAGATCAAATCCACAGCCAAAGCCTACGCGCTTTTTGATCTCGCCCGACTAGTCCTGGAAAAATCCCCGCGTTACCTCATCGAATTCCACCGCACATCCGGCCCAGCTCTCTTTCAAATCGTCTCCGACGGCACACTCTGGCTGAGCGAGAACGAAGCAGTGGCCCGAGTTCTGAGCGCAAATCTCGACCAATTCTACCTTCGCGAACGCGTCACCATCGAAGCCCCCAAGGGAGCCTACCCACTCATCGCCCAGTGCGGCATGAGTGGCATTTACCTTGGCCCCCCCAATCACCACGACTACCAAACCAAAATCCGCAAGCTCCACAGCGAACGATTTTCAAATGTGGCCTTCGATATCTTCAAAGCCCGCATCCGCATGGTGCGCGACGAGGAATCAATCCAAAAATGGCGCGATGAGCAATGCTTTCAGGACGTCTACAGGCCGCTCTCCTCTCCCGAAGGGACCGAGCCCGTCTCCCTCCACAGCCTAGCCGAGGTCGAAGAGCACTTTCGAAAAAACCACGCCTCGACAGCAATCAGAAACCCCGGAGATTCCTTCACTGTCCCAGGCCCTGCGGCAATCAACGACTCGACTCCCGCAGTGATCGAATTCACACGCCGGGAACTCGACACGCTCATCCGTTTTCCACTCCCCTTGGCTCACGTGCTCAGCAAGGAACTCTCCGCTGGCGGACTCCAGATTTTCAAAGCCCACGACAACATCACCTATGTCTCAGTGGCCCGCCCGCGCCCACTGGATCGGCAAACAACGCCTGTTTCCACCAGCCTTTCCGCGATTCTAAACTACCTCGAATCCAACCCCGCCAAGCCTCGCAGCGAGCAATGGCAGGCACTTCTTGAACAGCACGAGATGCCCCCCGAGACGGATGCTGCCCAACGCGAATCCTCCTTGCTTCGCGATTTTTACTGGCTCCTCCAACAGGGCCATGTGGTCGACTATGCAACAAAGGGCCTTGAGATTCCACGCCGCCTCCCCGCTCGCCCCCCGCAACCACCAAGCACCAAACCCTCTAAAAAACTGACCCCAGCCAAGCCCGCAGCAGTCGAACCCGCAGCAGTCGAACCCGCAGCAGTCGAACCCGCAGCAGTCGAACCCGCAGCAGTCGAACCCGCAGCAGTCGAACCCGCAGCAGT
>Ga0247844_1003506_pt1 | contig 22836 bp, 19 predicted proteins | sample LaCtaG_FD_192421 | JGI IMG/M metagenome (GOLD analysis project Ga0247844, IMG submission 192421) | Freshwater microbial communities from meromictic Lake La Cruz, Castile-La Mancha, Spain - LaCruzMarch201714.5m_1 | ecosystem: Environmental > Aquatic > Freshwater > Lake | place: Spain: Castile-La... | reverse complement strand
CAACCATTCTTTGGGTTCTAAGGCGAAATTTTCTAAGTTCAGGGTAGGACGAACTACAAACGCTTTCTTTGCCCCCACGGTATGAATACGCGCTAAAAAACGGCCGATCCATTCCAAAACTTCGGCGTCGTCTAACTCCGGCGGTCGCCCCCCTCGGCGTGGGCTGACGCTAAATGAAAAGCCGCCGAAGTGGTGCATCGTTTCACCGTTTAAGCGCATGGGACCAATAACGGGAACTTCAGCAGCCATCAAGGCGTGTGCGAAGTCATGCTCTTCCAAGATTTGGGCATCACTCCAGCGCTGTGGACGGTAAAACTTGGCGACTACAGCGCTGCCATCTTCGAGTTGGACTTGGTACACCCGGTTTTCATACGAGGACAGGGCGGTTAGGCGACCGTCACCGCGCAGACCGACGTGTTCCAAAGCGTCTAAGACGACATCGGGCGTGAGTGATTCATAAGCATGCATCCCCCGATTGTCAACGCTTCCCGGTTTATAGGTGAGCTTGTACCGTTATTGCCCGAACCGTTTGCGCGTTAAGCCCAACGCGACCCAAAAAGACACCACGGCATAGGCTAATAAAACACTGCCATGGCCAATGACATTGACAGGCCACTGGTCCATAAACAAAGGCCGAACCAATGCAACTGCATGCGACAAAGGCAGCCAGTCAGCAATCAATCGCACGGCAGGTGGCAATTGTTCCAATGGGAAGAACACACCACTTAAAAACATGGTGGGAGTCAAAAACAAGGTGAAGTAATAAGTAAAAAAGTCATACCCTTTGGCCATGGCGTTAAACACCAAAGCCATGGAGCTAAACGTAATCCCCACGCCCAGCAAGATCGGCCACGCCAAAAGCAGTTTCGGACTTTGGCTGATTTGTAGGACCAACATCACGCCCAAAATCGCGGTGACCGTGAACAGCGCTTTGAACGCGGCCCAGAGCATTTCAGCCAACACAATATCGTCCAAGCCCACGGGCGCATTCAAGATGCCATCCCATGTTTTTTGGACATGCATGCGAGAAAATGCGGAATAGAGCGCTTCAAAGGAAGCGGCTTGCATGGCGCTCATGCAAATAGAGCCGCTGGCTAAAAACAAAATATAGGGAACGGGCTGGCCGTCCACTGTGATTTGCCCCACCAAGGCTCCCATGCCATAACCAAAGGCGACCAACCACATCAAGGGCTCGGCAATATTTCCAACCAAACTCGGAATAGCCAGCTTGCGCCAGACTAAAAGATTGCGTAAAAAAACGGGCCAAAAGCGCAGCGTTAAGCGCGGAGCACGCCATGGGTTTTGTGTTGAAGTGTTCTGCATATTAGGCGTCTTCGCGGATCTGGCGTCCGGTGAGTTTGAGAAAAAGGTCTTCTAAATTGGCAGGGCGGTGCAGGGTGCGCAGCGCAGGGTATTGCCCCAAAGCATTCAGAAGGTCCGTGGCGGTATGGGTATAGAAAAACACGGTTTCTCCGCTAACCTCAACCCGCGCAGCCAGTGCCGCAAGTGGACTCTTTGCCAGCGCTAAAGCGCCCACACCAAAGACTTCGACTACATCCGGCTCGAGGTACTGCGCGATCAGGTCTCGCGGTGCGCCTTCGGCAATTTTTTTACCATGGTCTAGCACCAACAGGCGCGAGCACAAGCGCTCGGCCTCATCCATAAAGTGAGTGGTTAAGAGAATCGATTTACCCTGCTGCAAGAGAAGCTGCAAACGCTCCCACATCAAATGTCTGGCTTGAGGGTCTAGGCCCGTGGTGGGTTCGTCAAGCAACAACAAACGGGGGTCATTGACCAAAGCGCGAGCCAAGCTCAGACGCCGCTTCATGCCGCCAGAGAGTTCGCCGGGCTTGGCTTTGGCTTTGCTGGTAAGCGAGGCAAACTCTAAAAGCGCAGGAATACGCTCTTGGATTGCTGCGTCTTTCATACCGAAATAGCGGCCGTAGACCAGTAAATTTTCAGCGCAGTTGAAATCAGGATCAAGCGTATCGAGTTGCGTGACCACGCCTAACTGCGCTTTGATCGCTAGCGCATCCCGTGGCATCTGCAGTCCCAGCGCTGTGATTGTTCCGCTGTCGGGAGCCGTCAGCCCTAAGCACATCCGAATGGTGGTTGTTTTGCCTGCGCCGTTGGGCCCGATGACGCCTAAGCATTCACCTGGCGCGATCGAGAACGAAAGGTCATCGACCACGGTGTTGTCGCCAAAGCGTTTGCTTAAGTGCGCGACCTCAAATAAAGAATCCATTGTCATGAAAGTAGTAGATAGAGTTAGGTGTATTGCTGCGGTTATTGAAAGGCCACTTCGGCAAAACTGCGCAATTTCCGGCTGTGCAATTGGTTGAGTCCACGTTCACGTAAGAGCTCAATCGCACGCATACCGATGCGTAAATGTTGGTCAACGCGCTCACGGTAAAAGTGATTGGCCATGCCGGGCAATTTGATTTCACCATGCAAGGGTTTGTCGCTGACACACAGCAGGGTTCCATACGGCACCCGAAACCGAAAACCATTGGCTGCAATGGTCGCGCTTTCCATGTCGAGCGCCACGGCACGGCTTTGGCTAAAGCGCCGTTGGGGCTGGTTGTTCGGTAAGAGTTCCCAGTTGCGGTTGTCGGTGGAGGCAACTGTGCCGGTTCGCAAAATGCTTTTGAGTGCAGCGCCTTGGAGGTGGGTGACATCGGCGACGGCCTGCTCTAAAGCCAATTGAATTTCAGCCAATGCCGGTATTGGAACCCACAAAGGTAACTCTTCATCAAGCACATGGTCTTCGCGGACATAGCCGTGGGCCAACACGTAGTCGCCGAGTTGTTGGGTATTACGCAGTCCGGCGCAGTGCCCCAGCATGATCCAAGCGTGCGGGCGCAGCACCGCAATATGGTCGGTGATGTTTTTAGCGTTGGCGGGGCCCACGCCAATGTTGACCATGGTGATCCCGCTGCCGTCACTTCGAACCAAGTGGTAGCCCGGCATTTGAGGCAGGCGCGCTGGCGCGATCCCTTGGGTGGTTTGCGCAGTCATGGCGAGACCTGCACGGTGGGTAACAACGTTACCTGGCTCTATAAAAGCGGTGTAATCACTTCGTGTATCGTCCATCGCAGCCCGACCCAAAGCGATGAACTCGTCGATGTAAAACTGGTAGTTGGTAAAAAGAACAAAGTTCTGAAAATGCTCTGGCGCCGTTCCTGTGTAGTGGCGCAAGCGGTGTAAAGAGTAGTCGACCCGGGGTGCGGTAAACAGCGACAAAGGCATCGCCTCCCCAGGCTTGGGTTCAAAGGTGCCGTTGGCAATACCGTCATCCATCGAAGCCAGGTCGGGCAGGTCAAACACATCGCGCATCCGCGCTCTCCGAGCGGCGTCCATACTGCCTTCGACGTGATCGTTCTCCGCAAATGAAAAATGAACGGGGATCGGTTGGTTACTGGTTCCGATTTCAAGTTCAGCGCCGTGGTTTTTTAAAAGCAAGCGAAATTGTTCGAGGTAATAGGCTTGGTACAGATCCGGGCGCGTTAGCGTGGTTTCAAAACGGCCGGGGCCAGCGACAAATCCATAGCTCAAGCCCGCAGCGTCTTGCCCACCTTGCAAAGAAACACTCTCGGTATGCATGCGCACCAAGGGATAGCACGCCCGCACACTCTCCACGGAGTCGTCTCCCGAAACAAACCGCTGCATCGCATGGCGCAAGTGGGCAATGCTGTTGTCATAAATACGCACCACTTGCGCCAGCGCAGCCGCAGGGTCGGTGAATCGGGTGGGGGCGATAAAGGGGGGGAGGGTTGGCATGGGGGTATTTTGCCTGTGTGATGTGAACTTATAAGACCCCATGTATTTAACTGATACAGGCGTTTGAAGAGCCTTGGGACCTCGAGGCATACTTAAGCTTTAGGGAGGGATGCTTAGAACTGGCCCTCAAACGTATCAGCCCATCCTTGGCTGAGGCCAACAAGATCAATCTCTAGCCCTTTATGCCCTCCTCTCCTTCCATCTTGCAGCGCTTTTTTCAAAGGGTTGAGACCGCGCTATTGCGCCATGGAACACAGCCGAAAACCCTCTTTTTCCTTGCCGCTTTTTCGGTTTTGGATGGGTTTTTACCCATGTTGCCTGCAGAAATGTTTGTGATTGCCTTGTGCATTCTCCAGCCGCAAAAAGGCAAAGTCATTGTGCTGGTGTTCGCAGCCGCTTCTGCATTGAGTGCCTTTTTGTTGGCCTCGGGTGTGGGAACACTTACAGCGTCTGCAGAGTCAATGAGCCAAAAGCTGATGGGGGCGCAAGGGCCTGAAGTACTGGCCATAATGCGAACCATGGGGCCTGTCAGCATGGTGTTTTTTTCGGTCTTCCCAGACTCGCCGCGTTCCTCCATCGCGCTGTTTGCTTTGAGTGGTGTGTCGCCTGAGTCGATCGGTAGCATGGTATTCATCGGGAAATTGATGCTTTACGCCGTGCTGCTATTTTTGATTCATCACTTGCCATCCCGGGTGGGTCGTTGGCGCGGCGCAGGACCATTCTGGGTGAGATGGTTGCAGCGCCGCGCCAGCCGTTTTGTGGCTTACTGCCGCCGAATCCGCTGGCGTGCAAGGTATCTCAACCGCGCGTTAGGCAATTAAGCCGCAGCCTTCACCTTAAGCCGCCAAGCATGCAACAGCGGTTCGGTATAGCCGCTGGGTTGCGCAAGGCCTTTGAACACCAAATCGGAGGCGGCTTTAAACGCGGCAGAGGTGGTGAAATGTCCAGCCATGGGCTGGTACGCCGCATCGTCTGAATTTTGTGTATCCACCACACCAGCCATTCGCTCCAAGGTCTCTTGGACTTGCTTTTTACTCACGACGCGGTGGAGCAACCAGTTGGCAATGTGCTGGCTGCTGATGCGCAGCGTGGCGCGGTCTTCCATCAGGCCGACGTTGTGAATATCTGGCACTTTAGAGCATCCCACACCTTGGTCGACCCAGCGCACCACGTAGCCCAAAATACCTTGGGCGTTGTTATCCAATTCTTGCTGCTTTTCTTTATCGCTCCAATGGGGCGTGGAGGTTACCGGAATGCTTAAGAGGCCATGCAGCAAGGCTGCGCGTTCTTTTTTTACATCGATTTTTTCGAGTTCCTTTTGCACGTCGCTGACCAACACTTGGTGGTAATGCAAAGCGTGCAATGTAGCGCCGGTGGGGCTGGGAACCCAGGCGGTATTGGCGCCTGCTTTGGGGTGGCCGATCTTTTGCTCCAACATGGCTTTCATCAAATCGGGCATCGCCCACATGCCTTTTCCGATTTGCGCTTTTCCGCGCAGTCCGCAGGCAAGACCAACCAAAACGTTGTTGCGCTCATAGGCTTGGATCCACGCGCTGCTTTTCATATCGCCTTTGCGAACCATGGGGCCAGCGCGCATGGCGGTATGCATCTCGTCGCCCGTGCGGTCGAGAAAGCCGGTATTGATAAACGCAACACGGCTGCTGGCCGCTGCGATACAGGCCTGCAGGTTGACGCTGGTTCGGCGTTCTTCATCCATGATGCCCAACTTGACGGTGCTCGCAGGCAAGCCGAGCATTTTTTCTACGCGCCCAAAAAGCTCGTCGGCGAACGCCACTTCTGCTGGGCCGTGCATTTTGGGCTTGACGATGTACACCGAGCCTTTGCGAGAGTTGCGAATCGCATCTTTTTTGGTGCGCTGCAAGTCATGCATAGCGATCGTGGTGGTAACGACTGCATCCAAAATTCCCTCTGGAATTTCGTGCGTTTTTCCATCAACGCCGGTGTAGGTAATGGCCGGGTTGGTCATCAGGTGGCCTACGTTACGAACAAACATGAGCGAGCGGCCATGCAAAGTGACCGCCTTGCCGTCTGCTCCGGTGTATACGCGGTCGGGGTTGAGGCCGCGGGTAAAGGTTTTGTCGCCTTTATGGATCGTTTCTGTCAAGGTGCCGTTGAGAATGCCCAGCCAGTTGCTGTAAGCCAAGACTTTGTCTTGTGCGTCCACCACCGCGACCGAGTCTTCCAGGTCCAAAATCGTTGAGAGCGCAGATTCAAGGACCAAATCACACACGCCCGCCGCGTCGGTTTTGCCGATAGGGGTGGTGCGATCAATGCGCAGGTCGAGGTGCAATCCGTTGTGTTGCAATAAAACAGAAGAGGGCTCTTTGGCGTCGCCTTGAAATCCGACGAGCTGGCTTGCGATGAGCAAGCTGGTGGTGCTGCCGTCTTTGAGTTTGATGGACAGTTTTCCGTCTTTGATGCGGTAGCCAATCGCATGCAGGTGTGAGCCCTTGCGCAAAGGAGCAGTGCGATCCAACACATGACGCGCATAGGCAATCACTTTTTTTCCGCGTTTGGGGTTGTAAGGCTTGCCAGTGGGGCCTACCTTGGTGGCGCCATCGTCCTCTGAAATGACGTCAGTTCCGTACAAGGCATCGTACAAAGATCCCCAGCGGGCGTTGGCGGCGTTGAGTGCGTAACGCGCGTTCAGCACCGGGACGACCAACTGCGGGCCAGCTTGCACTGCCAGTTCTGCATCCACTTTGGAGGTGGTGATGCGGGTCTTTTTCGGAACAGGGACCAAGTAGCCAATTTTTTCTAAAAAAGCTTGGTATGCCGGCATATCGCTGATCGGGCCTGGGTGGGCTTGATGCCACGCGTCCATCTCGGTTTGTAGCCGATCGCGTTCTGCTAACAGCGCGATGTTCTTGGGTGCCAAATCAGCGACTAACGCATCAAAACCCTGCCAAAAGTGTGCAGAAGAAATCCCGGTTCCTGGCAAGACCTTGGAGTCAATAAAGGTTTGTAATACAGGAGCAACGTGCAGGCGGTGAAGGGTAGTGCGGGCGGTGGCCATAAGGGGGTCTTTCCAAAAAACAAGAATACAGTCTCAGCCTTGTACTGTATTCCAACCTTAGGCAGTTACTATGCTTGTAAATAGGAATCCATTTGTGACAAAAATGAATATACCGAAACCACTTCCCTTGCATGGCGTTCGCGTCGTGGAGTTCACGCACATGGTGATGGGCCCGACCTGTGGCATGGCGCTGGGTGACCTGGGCGCGGAGGTCATCAAGGTGGAACCCTTGACTGGGGACAGTACCCGGGGCTTGTTAGGCAGCGGCGCGGGGTTTTACCCTTTGTTTAATCGCAATAAAAAGAGCATCGCCCTGGACTTGCAAAGTCCGCAAGGCCGAGAGGTCGTAATGCGTTTGGTTGCCAGCGCAGACGTCGTCAGTGAAAACTTTAAGACCTCCACCATGCAAAAACTCGGATTGGATTACGCTGCGTTATCAAAGCTTTACCCGCGCCTGATTTATGTCAGCCACAAAGGTTTTTTACCCGGACCGTATGACCACCGTACCGCTTTAGACGAGGTGGTGCAAATGATGGGCGGACTGGCGTATATGACAGGCCGCCCGGGCGACCCCTTGCGAGCGGGGAGCAGTGTGAACGACATCATGGGTGGCTTGTTTGGGGCCATGGGCGCTATGGCGGCCTTGATGCAACGCGAACAAACGGGCAAAGGCCAAGAAGTGCAGTCGGCGCTCTTTGAAAACAATATTTTTTTAGTCGCGCAGCACATGCTGCAATTCGCGGTGACGGGCAAGGCCGCTGCTCCCATGCCCGAGCGTATTTCTCCATGGGGAATTTACGATGTCTTTAGCGTTCTCGGCGGTGAGCAAATTTTTTTGGCGGTCGTGGGTGATTCGCAGTGGAAAATTTTTTGCGAAGCCTTTGGATTTGCCGATTGGTTTGCTGATCCAAGACTCACAACGAACAACGATCGGGTATTGGCCAGAGAATGGATGATGCCTTTGTTGCGTGAGCGCCTCGCAGGCCACAGCGCGAAAGCATTGGCGGCCGTGTTTGAGAAAAACGGTTTGCCTTTTGCGCCCATCACCGACCCCCAAGATTTGTTTTCCGACCCCCATCTGCTTGCCACCGGTGGATTAGCCCCGATGACCTTGCCGGATGGGCGCGAGACCGCAACCCCCTTGTTGCCGATCACGCTGGACGGCCAGCGCCCGGGCTTGCGGCTGAACCCGCCCAAATTGGGTGAGCACGGGCGCGAACTCTTGGAGAGCTTGGGTTACTCGGCACAGGAAGCGGATGACTTGGTTCAAGCCGGCGTTGTCCTGGCACCGGAGTAAGGATGGATAAGTTCAAACAAATGGAGTCTTTTGTATCGGTTGCCCAACGCGGCAGCCTCACTGCTGCTGCCAAAGCCGAAGGTGTGGCGCCCGCGATCATGGGGCGGCGCTTGGACGGGCTGGAAGAGCAGCTGGGGGTGAAGTTGTTAATACGAACCACACGGCGCATCACATTAACCTACGAAGGCAGTGCATTTTTAGAAGACTGCCAACGTTTGCTTGCCGACTTGGCCAACGCAGAGGCCAGCGTGAGTGCGGGTGGAATCAAGGCCAGTGGACATTTGCGCATGACCGCACCCGCTGGGTTCGGGCGGCGTCACGTGGCGCCGCTGGTGCCGCTGTTTCATGCGTTGCATCCTGATGTCACGGTGTCTTTGAATTTAAGTGACCGGGTCGTCGATATCGCTGGCGAAGGGTTTGATTGCGCGGTGCGCGTTGGAGATATGCCGGATTCGTCCTTGGTGAGTGTGCGCTTGGCCGACAACCGGCGTCTGTGCGTTGCTACTCCTGACTACCTTGCTCGCCACGGCGTGCCCAAGCAGCCCAGCGATTTAGCGCGGTTTGATTGTTTGTCTTTGTCTAGCGACGCGTCCCAAACTCGGGGCTGGGCGTTTAAGTTACCCAAGGCAGACGGATTTGAAGTGGTGTACCTCAAACCGTCAGGGCCCCTAGATTGCTCCGATGGACAGGTTTTGCATGACTGGTGTTTGCGCGGTTGGGGCATTGCATGGCGCAGTACGTGGGAGGTGGAGGCGGAGATTGCAGAAGGAAAATTGGTCAGCGTGTTAGAAGATTTCGCCGCGCCGCCCAACGGTATTTACGCCGTTTTTCCGCAGCGAAAGCATTTGGCTCTGCGGGTTCGCTTATGGATTGATTTTTTGAAGCTGCATTACAGCCGCGCAGGATTTTGGACTTAATCCATAGGTCCCTGGTTCGAACTAAAAAATTAACTGCGCCAGTCTGGTGTTCGTTTATCGATGAAGGCTTGCACTCCTTCCAGGGCCACATGTTCCATCATGTTGCACGCCATCGTCTGTGCCGCATTCGAATATGCATCAGCAATACTCATTTCCAATTGGCGATAAAAGAGTTGTTTGCCCATGGCCACTGCCACGCGGGGTTTGGCCAGAATGCTTTGCACCAGTTGATAAATGGCTTCGTCTAGCATTTCGGGTTCTGCTACACGGTTCACCAGGCCTTGTTGACGCGCTTCCTCAGCGCTGATGAATGCACCAGTTACAAGCATTTCGAAAGCCGCCTTGCGTCCGACATTTCGCGACAAAGCAACGCTGGGAGTTGCGCAGAATAGGCCCATATTGACACCGCTCACGGCAAAGCGGGCCGTACTGGAAGCAACTGCAAGATCGCACATGGCAACCAGCTGACATCCCGCGGCTGTGGCAAGACCCTGCACTTTGGCAATAACCGGCACGCTTAGACTTTGCAAGGTCAGCATTACCTCCGTGCACCTTTCAAACAAGTTCTGGTAATAGTCCAACGACGGTGTAGCACGCATTTGTTTAAGGTCGTGTCCTGCACAAAAGGCCTTTCCGCGTGCGTCGAGAATGACCACACGCACCGCCTTTTCCGATGCCGTGGTGTCCAACGCCTTCTTCAGTTCAGCAAGCAACTCTTCAGACAATGCATTGAACGCCTCTGGTCGATTCAGGGTTAAGGTCTTTACACCGTTTGGATCAACATTGATAAGCAGACAGGGTTGCGAAGCTTCAGTCATATTCGTCTCCAGTTGCTTAGGCGCTTAGCGCCTGGTCGATATCCCAAAGTATGTCGTCAATGTGTTCGATGCCCACAGACATACGCACCATATCCGGTAAAACGCCAGCGTCTAATTGCTGTTTTGCTTCCAGTTGACGGTGCGTGGTGGATGCCGGGTGGATGATCAGCGTACGGGTATCTCCGATATTGGCCAGATGACTCATGATCTGTGCTGCCTCGATGAAACGCACACCAGCGTCCATGCCCCCTTTCACACCAAAGGCCAAAAGGCCTGACGCACCCGGAGCGCCGTCCACCGCCCGCATTTGCTTGTGCACCAAATCGTATTGCGGGTGCTCGGGCATACCAGGGTAGTTGACCCATGCGACCCGTGGATGATCCTTGAGGAATTGAGCCACCTTGCGGGCATTGGTGCAATGGCGCTCCATGCGAACATGCAGGCTCTCAACGCCCTGCAGGATCTGCCATGCGGAAAACGGAGAAAGAGCGGAGCCATACACGCGCAATACCTCCATGCGTGCGCGCATGGTGAAGCCGAAGTCTCCAAAGGTCTCAAAGAACTTCACGCCGTGGTAACCCGCTGAAGGCTCGGTCATGCCAGGGAACTTACCGTTGTCCCAGGGGAACCTGCCACTTTCTACCAGCACCCCGCCCAGAGTCGTCCCGTGGCCGCCAAGGTACTTGGTCGCGGAATGCACAACGATGTCGGCCCCATGGGCCAATGGGTTACATAGGAACGGTGAGGGTACGGTGTTGTCCACGATCAGCGGGACACCATGCAAATGGGCCACCTCCGCGACAGCTGCAATATCAAGTACTGTCAGGCTGGGGTTGCCCAGGCTCTCGGCAAACACGGCGCGAGTATTGGGCCGCATCGCCGCGGCGAAGTCCTCGGGTCGGGTTGCGTCGACGAATGTCGTTGTTATGCCGAAGCGCTTCAGGCTTATTGACAGCATCGTCACACTGCCACCGTACAAGGAGCCTGCAGCTACCACATGGTCACCTTGCTGGAGGATAGTCATCAACGCCATCGCCTCTGATGCCATTCCGCTTGAGGATGCCAGACCAGCGCGGCCGCCTTCCAGTGCCGCCACCCTCTCTTCGAGTGCCGCTACGGTGGGGTTGGACAGGCGTGAATAAACATTGCCGAAGGTCTGTAGGTTAAACAGACTTGCCGCATGGTCTGCGCTGTCGAATACGAAACTGGTGGTCTGGTAGATCGGTAACGCCCGCGCTCCGGTAGCACTGTCTGGCACCTGACCAGAATGGATTGCAAGCGTCTCGGGTTGGAACTGACGGTCTGCCATGGTTAATCAACTCCTTATCCTGTGTCGTTTTGCCGAAACGATGCCGGTGTTCACGCCAACCAGGTTCAGGCCGCCGAACAAGCGGGCGTGTTCGATCTTGACGCAGCGATCCATCACCGAATCCATGCCTGCAGCACGCACCATTGTGTCCGCCTCCAGGTTGATGACGCTGATCTGCTGCCAAAAGCACTTGGCGCCGATCTGCACCGCCTGGCGTGCAATCGGAAGCACATCCTCAGTACGCCGGAATACATTCACCATATCCACGGCAAACGGGATTTCAGTCAGCTCCGCATAACAATGTTCGCCCAAGATCTCTGAGGATGTCTTCGCATAGCGTGGGTTCACTGGCACGATACGGTACCCATGTTCCTGCATGTATTTGGCTGCGAAGAAGCTAGGGCGGTGCCATTCGGCCGAAAGACCCACAACGGCAACGGTTTGGTTCTTGTGTAGAACCCTGCGGAGTTGTTCAATGGTGTTCATATTGCATTCATTCGCTTCTGCCTCGATCGAGTATGAAGAACTAAAGGCAAGCTTGAGAATAATGGGCTTGAGAGCATCATCTACTCACCTGATTGCTTAGCGTGCCAACGTTGCTGACAGTAATTTCGACAACATCTCCCGACTTGAGAAAACGCGCTGGAGAAAAGCTGCCACCAGCACCTTCTGGTGTCCCAGTTGCGATCAAATCACCCGGGTTGAGCGGGGTGAAATGAGAAATATAGGCAATCAGCGCATCCACTGAAAAAATCATTTGATCTACAGTGGTTTGTTGTCTTACTTCGCCATTGATCCGCGTTGTCAACGACATGCTGTTGAGGTTTTCGACTTCGTCAGCCGAAACGATCCATGGACCACAACCTCCTGAACGTGCAAAATTCTTTCCCGCGTGCAAAGAGTGCTTTTGCCATCCGCGTACAGAGCCATCATTGATGATGGTGAAACCGGCCACGTGAGAAAGTGCTTTTTCACGCGTTATGTTTCGTCCGCCTTTGCCTATCACTAGAGTAATTTCACCTTCATAGTCAAAAGAATCGGCGGCCTTCCCTTGAGGAAGTTCCAAAGTTTCTCCTTGTCCTACGAGCGCGTCATGCTGCTTAGAAAAAACAATGATGTTTTCAGGATCGGAAGGCGCGACCCCTTCCAGTGGGTATTTTTTTCGGAAGTTGATGCCTACACAGATGATTTTGTTATCCGGTGCTAAAGGTGGCAATAGCTGAACATCTTTAATTTTGAACCGCGTGTTTTGGTCACTTACATCGCGAAACAGTAATGCAAGACCATCTTGCGACAGCAAGGTTTTGATATCAGGGTATCGAAATAGAAAATCACCAGTGGGCTCGACGATCCAATCGTTATCGACAACGACGCCATAAGATGTTTGACCTTTGCTCATAAATCGGGCGATTTTCATTGGAATAACTCTTCGCGTCTTTGCACCACTGCACTCATTGAGGAGTTGTAGGGAGTGGGGATACCAAGTTCTACCCCTAATGCTGGAACCATGCCGTTTATAGCTTCTATTTCGGACACCCGATGCGCCATATGGTCCAGCAACATGGATGGTCGAGCAAGCGGCATACCAGCTCCAAATGTGTGCACATATTCCAGTACATCTACAAAGGTAAAACGTATCCCTTTAGCCTGACCGCAGGCAAAAGCTTCTCGCGCGCACCCGGAAGCGATATCCCACCATACCGAGTTGTCCATCAACTCGCCGACTGTGCAGTTGAACACGGTACATGGTGCTGAAAAGGTGACGTTACAAAGGAACTTTTCCCAAATTAGCTGATTGATATCTTCAAAGGCTTTAGCGTTGAACCCTGCCGTTTGCCAGACCTGCTCAACTAAGCTCAGTCGATCGCTCAATCCACCATTCATTTCACCCAAACGAATGAGTTTCATAGCGTTATGGTGCGCATGGCCAGGCCCCTTCATCGATGCACCAAAGCCATCGGCAACTCCCAAAAGAACGTTCTCAGTTGACATAAATTTAGCGATACGTTCTCCTGAGCCCAGACCGTTCTGAATCGTTAGCACAAGTGCCGAAGGTCGCATAAGCGGAGCAATCGCCTGCGCAGCCACGCCCACAGCTGATGCCTTTGTTGCGATGATGTACAGATCACATGCGCCTGCATCAGAAACGTTCACCGAGGTCTTAATACCTCTGACCGTACGGTCGCCGCTCGCACCCTCGATCCGTATACCACGTTGTGCGATGGCGTGAAGATGGTCTTCCCACGTATCAATTGCCCAAACTTCATTTCCCGCATCTGCCAACAAGCCGGCATACACAGAACCCATAGCACCGGTGCCAACCACTGCAATTTTCATGTTGCTCTCATTTCATTTTGTGGCAGCCTGATATCCCAAGTCGCCCGTAACGCTCCTTCAAGCTCCGTACCCAAGTGCGACGGGAAGTGGGTGGCAAGCAAATGCATCGTGCGTTGACGCGCGACCGTGCGAATATCCTGCGAACCTGCTTGCTCCCACTGCGATGGCGTTCTTCGGTCAGCCAACTGCGGGTAAACAAAGTCGCTAGACATCCGAGCCAACGTATCTGGTTGACCTAGAAAGTGCCCTTCCCCGGCAACTACGTCGCTGATATTGTCTAGAGCCAAGGTTAATGGGTTCACTTCAACTGGCGCCATAGACTTGAGAATGGTTCCAAGCATGTCGTTGTCTATCACGTAAGCCTCTAGGGATACCGCCATTAGGCTGGCCTGCATGCCGCAAGCTTGTGTAATAAAGTTGCAGCCCGCTTGTGCAGCTAATGTCACATTGAGAGATTTTTCATAGCCTGCCTGCGCATCTGCAATCTTGCTGTCCGTTGCACCGGCAATGGTGGAGTTGGGCAAATTAAAGTGTCTTGCCATTTGGACACAAGCAGCAGTTAATATCGCTTGCTCTCCACTTCCACCAGACATGCCGCCAGTCCGCAAATCCGTGATCATTGGACGTGGGCCAAAAATCAGACGCGCTTGGGGGTCGATCAACCAACCAAGAACCATTCCAGCCAGAGTTTCTGCAATAGTTTGTGACACGCAACCAGCCATTGTTACTGGGCTGGAGGCCCCCATTTGGCCGAAGGTGTTGACCATGGCCGGAATACCCATTTCTACTGCTTTTAGTAAGACCTCGCAGGCTTCAGGATCAAACCGAAGGGGCGGAACAGCATGGTTGATGTTGAGCGATAAGAAGGGTCGTGCGCGAAAAGCTTGCTCGGAACCTGCAACCGCGTGGCACATTTTGGCGATTTGCTCAACATGATCAGGTTTTGATGCTGATACGCATACATGCTTGGTCGTTCCGGCAAGACTTGCGAATACGGTATTCAATTCCAGCGACAAAAGATCCGGCATGTCACGCGCAACTAGCGAACGTGAGAAAAAGTGCACATGTTCAAGGGCATCGACAAGGCGCGCTGCATCATATAAATCACGAAGAGTCGACTCGCGATAGGCTCCAGTCTCCAGGTCAACGATCAAAGGAGCTGCCCCGCCAGAACCGACGTGTACCCGAGCACCAGCCAAGTTCAGATCATGGCGTGCATCTTGTCCACAAAGTACGAGCTCTCGCGGCAGCTCTTGCAAGCAACGCTTGACCAGAGGGGCAGGAAATAGCAAGCGACCTGAATCAGACACCGAGCCACCCGCTTCGCAAACAAGGGTAACAACACGGGGCGGCGCATCCGACAGGCCTAAGTTGGCCAAAATATCTAATGCGGCTGCTTCAATAAGAAGCACCGCCTCAGAATCCATGGGAGCATAGCGCCCTCCAACTGCTTCAATGCGCCCACCGCTAGTGGATCGGTCACGTTCTCGGCGGCGGGTAGTTCGGATGCTAGACATTGTGTATAAAAGATGTAAATCAAATCAATAGTTCAGCATCCTTAAGTCCCAAGCGACGACCGAGTGCTTGCAGAGCTTGAAGAGTCATAGGCGGGATGGGAATGCCCTTGGATAGGCGCTCCGCACGCATTTTGTATTCGCGCTCACCAGGTATTTCAACGTGATCAAAGCCAGGTGCCGGAGGGCACGCCCGCAACTCAGCCAAACAGTCTTCTGCTGCGCGCCGATAGGAGTTGGAGCCTCGGTAACGTGAGAGATCAACGGCGATGGCAATCCAGTTCATACCATCCATGGCCTGACCCAGAATGGCTTCGCCTAGTAGCTCAGCCACCAACGCCATGCCATACCCTTTGGGTCCGGCCATGGGCAAAATTGCCCCACCATTGAAGTAGTCATCCGGATCCGTAGTGGGGCGACCCTGCGCATCGATGCAAAGGCCTTCAGACAATGGTCGACCAGCCATTTTTGCGGCATAGATCTTGCCACCAGAAGCGATGCTGGTGGCGAAATCACTGACCACTGGCCCCATTTCACCACCGGGAATGGCAAAGGCAAATGGATTTGATGGCAACATGCCACATGCACCGCCATAAGGGGCAACCTGGCGCCAGTCCTTTCGTGAACCACCCCCAAACATGATGGTTAAACACCCAGCCTCGGCTCCACGTTGGGCAAAGGCACCGACTCGACCAGTGTGGTCGACGTTGGCTATGCCCACAGCGGCCATGCCATTTAAGTGTGCTTTTTCGATCAGGTAATCCGTGGCTAAACGAAATGCTGGAATACCTAGGTTGTTACCACCGTCGACCAGAGCTCCTCCGCCTTCAGCTTGCGTGAGAACCGGCTGCGCTTTTGGATTAAATCTGCCTGCAGCAAAGCGCTCTGCGTACCAGTCCAGGCGAAAAACCCCGTGTGAGTAAACACCGCATAAATCAGCATCTACTAAATGGTTTGCAATCTCTGCAGCAGTGGCCGCATTGCAGCCAATAGCCTGCATTGTGGCGGTTCCAAAACGTTGTAGTACGGCTACCGATACTCTGGGATCGGTATCAAGCATGTATGGATTCCTTGCCCGCAGAGAGTGTCTGCACTAGGTTGGCAAGAGGAATATGGCAGCGAATATGGTGATTTTCATCGACATGCTGCCAAGGTGGTAACTCGCGATCGCAGGCCGCACCTTGATGCACTGGGCATCGCCTTTGAAAGGGACAGCCTAGTTTCGGGGGTTCTGATTCAACCACATCATTAGCCAACAAGCGCGGTGTATGGTCCGGATCGGGCTCGAGCACTGCACCGAGTAGCACTTGGGTATAAGGGTGCAAGGGTTGTGAGTAGATTGCTGCAGAGGGTCCAATTTCGCACAACCTGCCTTGATAGAGCACGGCTACCCGGTGGGCAAGTGCACGCACTACGGCGAGGTCATGCGACACAAACAAATAGGACGTTCCGCGCTCTGCGCGCAGTTCGTCCAGCAAATCCAAGACCGCCGCTTGCACCGAGACGTCCAGTGCTGAGGTGACCTCGTCACATAAGATCACATCTGGCTCGGCAGCGAATGCGCGGGCAATGGCCACACGCTGCTTTTCTCCACCCGACATTTGGCTGGGCAAGCGGTCCATGTAATGCGCCCCCAAGCGCACACGCTCAAGCAGAGAGATGGATCGCTCAACTACTTCTGCTCGCGTCAGCTTGAAATACAGTTCCAATGGCTGGGCAAGAATTGTCGCTACGGTATGTCGCGGGTTTAGGCTATCGTCTGGGTTCTGAAAAATAAGCTGAATCTTACGCAAATGACTTTGGCTGCGTTGCTCGACTTGAGCTCCTAAAGCTGATTCATCGGCAAATGCAATGCTGCCGCACGCTGGCGCAAGCAATCCGGCCACAGCTTTGAGAATTGTCGACTTGCCGCTGCCGGACTCGCCCACCAGCGCCAAAGTTTCACCTGCGCCGATACGAAGGTTGACATCCTGCACCGTTAAAGTTGAATTAGGATCTCGCCCAAGCAGTTGATCGACCAAGCTTGGGCGCGCATAGCTAACGCCAAGCCTATCTAGCTTCAAGGGGTGTACTTGGCTTTGTTTCGCAACGCGTGCTACCCTTGAATCGGCGCATTCAATGCTAGATGTCTGTTCAGGGAAGTGGCAGCGCACTTGCTCGCCATTGAACAGTCGGCGTAATGGCGGTCGTTCCAGTTGGCATCGCTCTGAAGCTAGAACACAGCGCGGTGCGAAAGCACAAGCGGGACCGGCCTCGCCAGGGGCAGGAGGACGCCCGTCAAGGGGAATAGGCATGCGTGCATCTGCTAACCGTGGAATGGAGGCCAACAAGCCATGGGCATAGGGATGAGATGGCGAGCGCAGCACGGTACGCATGATGCCGTCAGAAACAACTTCCCCTGCATACAAAACAACTACCCTCTCACAGACCCGCGCAATTGCCCCTAGGTCGTGGCTAACATACACCATGGCAGTACCGGTTTGCTCATTGATTTCACGCAGCAACTCAAGAATGTGCGCTTGGGTAGTGACGTCCAAACCGGTAGTCGGTTCATCTAACAACAGTGCCAGGGGTTCACCCGTTAGAGCCATGGCAACGGCCACACGTTGTTGCTGACCACCAGAGAGTTCGTGCGGGTAACGCGTCAAGATGGCGTGCGGGTCGGGCAGACGAACGCGGGTTAGCAATTCCAAGCTTCGCTGAACATGGGCTGATTGGGGTAATGCACTATGCAGCGCCAGTGCCTCCGACATTTGCGCGCCAATGCGCATAGTCGGCGTAAGCGACTGTCCGGAGTTTTGCGGAATCAAAGCGATCTTGCCTCCTCGCAATGCTTGCAAGGGCGTACGAGCGAGCTTGAACATATCGGTTCCGCAAAACTGTGCGCTACCGCCAAACACTCGAAGACCTGTTTTGAGATAACCCATGGAAGCAAGAGCCAAGGTGCTTTTGCCTGACCCACTCTCGCCGACCAATCCGACGGTCTCACCCCTCTGAATCTGCAAATCGATATTACGCAAGACTGGGCGCTCGAAGCCGTTTTTATCGGTAAAACCAACTGTTAGATTTTGGATGTCAATAATGGTTTGCATTGGCATATCAAATTGGCGCTTTTTGTGCACGGTCAACGCCTAAGGTTTTCGCCAAAGCATCGGCAAGCATATTGATGCCTATGATGAGCGAACTCAAAAAGGCAATCGGAAACAGCCCAGCCCAGGGCGCAAGAGGCAAAAAAGTGCGAGAGTCCGCCACCATCAAACCCCAGTCCGGCGTGGGAGGCGATACCCCAAAGCCCAGAAACGACAATGAGCTAAAGGCCAATAGCATCCAAGACCATCGCATCGCGCCCTCGACCATCAGGGCATCTAGCACATTGGGTAACAACTCACGGCGGATGATAGTGAGACGTTTTTGGCCTCTAGCTCGGGCTGCTAAGACGTAATCACGCGCAACCACGCTATGCGCTGCTGCACGCGCTATGCGGATTACCGGAATGCCATAGAAAAAGGCCAGAGTTGGTATCAGGACATGGATTCCATTGCCGAAAGTCACAATCAGCAGCAGCATCTTCAAAATCCAAGGCAAGGACAAAAAAGCGTCAACGATGCGCATGATCACGTCGTCACGCCGACCGCCGACCAGGCCTAAATAAATGCCAAGTAATCCACCCCAAAATACTGCGATGGGCGTGGCAATCGCTGTGACTAAAATTGCCTCGCGCCCACCTAGAAGGGTTCGGGTCAAGACATCACGGCCCATTTGGTCAGTGCCAAAAAGATTTTTGGCATCTGGAGGCGTCAAGATATCAAGGGCGCTGATGGCTTTGAAATCGTAGGGCACTATCCATGGGCTGCTTATAGCAATTGCGATATGCAAAAGCACCAAAAGCAGACCTATGGCACCTGAGGGCCGAGACGCAACTTCTTTAAGAACCTCGAAAATACGTTTCATGCTCTAACTTTTCCGACCCATAGAGGTTCGCAGACGCGGATTTGCTAATAGACTCAAAATATCAGCGCTGAGATTAACAGTGACATAGACGCACGACACAATGAGAGCGATGGCTTGCACCAGCCCCAAGTCGCGGTCGGAAATTGCGCTGACCATTAAGCGGCCAAGTCCAGGGTAGTTGAATACCGTCTCGATCACTACCACGCCACCCAGAAGCCATGCCACAGTCAGCGCAACGACGTTAATCGCCGGCAGCAGGGCATTGGGTAAAACGTGTCGCACAATCATGCGAGAGTAAGGTACACCTTTGAGGGTCGCCATGCGCACATAGTCACTGTCCAATACTTCGAGCATGCTGGACCGCACGGTACGCAAAATGTGCGCTGTCATCACCATGGACAGCACCACCACAGGAAGAATGATTTCTGGAAAGAACGCAGACAGCGGCGAGCTTGCCGAAGCCGTGACGATCCCGGGCAGCCAACCCAACCACGCGCTAAAAATCAGAATCAGCACTGTCGCTGAGACAAACTCAGGTATCGTCATCGCTACGATAGCCAATGATGATACGCTTAGGTCCAGCCATCGATCGCGCTTTAATGCGGCTGCTATTCCCATAGCAAAGGCTAAAGGTAAGCCCAACGCGAGGGAGCACACGCCTAAAAGCAATGAATTTTTGACTCGGTCTCCCACCAGATCGCTGACTTTTTTGTTTCGGTGGGCAGTGAGGCCAAAATCACCCTTGGCAGCACCGTCAACCCAGTCCATGTAACGCAATGCAGACGGACGATTCAAACCCAAATCTTCTTGGCATTGCTTTAAGGTTTCACCTCGCGCATCTTGCTGCAATAGCGCAGTGCATGCATCTCCAGGCAGCATTTCAACTGCGCCAAAAATAATCATAGAAACGATGATCACCGTCAGGCCGCCGAGAAAAATACGGCGAAATAAAAGCTTTAACATGGTAATTAGGCCGAACCAGCTGCAAGGCGGCTAAGGCCTTTTGCAACCAGTTCGTAAGTATTGCAGGTAAGCCAGTGAACTCAGTTCACTGTGATTTTGTGCCAGCGGATACCCATGTTTTCAACCAAATCCAGATTTTTCACTCGGCCCGTTGTTGCCGTAATGATGGTTGCGTGGAAGCCGACCAAGGTACCACTGTTTTCCCACAGATAGTCTTGTGCCTCGATGTACTTGGCACGCCGTTTGTCAAAATTGAGTTCGCTGCGCGCAGAATCAAGCAAGGCATCAAGTTTCAAGTCTTTCAAGTAACTTTCGTTCCACTTAGCGGTACTACGGTACGCCTCATTGAGTACGCTGTCCGCTGGGCGGTCGTTCCAGCGTGTCATGCTCACGGGCTTTTTCATCCACACTTCGTTGAAATAACCGTCTGCAGGAACTTGCACAATCTTTACGCGAAATCCTGCAGGTGCTACCTGCTGCTGAAATACCTCAGCCATGGCAGGCCACACGTCCTGCAAAGAGCTGACTGGCAACTCCAAGTCAATGCCACCGGCGAAGCCAGCTTGGGCTAGCAGCGCTTTTGCGCCAGCAATATCCTGCGCGCATCCTCGGTTGGAGCGGTACTGGTCTTTTGGCCCCACGGGCGTATCGCAACCCACTACACCGGCCCCACCGGCCGCTAAGTCAACCATGGCTTTGCGGTCCACTGCCATGCGCACTGCGCGGCGGACGCGAGGATCATCCCATGGCTTCATGTCGGTACGGAACACAATGCCGCGCCAGTTGCCAGTAGGAATATCATTGAGTGAAAAGCCCCCACTGCGATCGAGCAACTGTCGTTGCTGACGTGTAATTCCTTGCATGATGTCAATCTGCTTACCCATCAAAGCCTGGAATCGGGCCTGCTCATCCGGGATACCAATGATTTCCATCTTGGCTACGCCTGGGGGGCCGTCGAAATACTCGTTATTAGCGACCAGCACAGTGGTTCCCTGCGGATCCAGCTTTTCGATTTTGAAAGGACCGGTTCCGATGCCCGTCGTTTTTATGGTATCGCCCGAGCCGTCTGGAATCATCATCAGGCGGTAGTCCGTCAGCACCAGTGGCATGTCAGCAAACGGGGTATTGAGAATCAGTTTAAGGGTCTTGGCATCTGGCGTCTCAATCTCTTTGATCATCGAAACGGTGCCACGAGCTGGTGAGGCTATCTTAGGATCGAGAACACGTTTAAGGGAGTACATGGCGTCGGCTGAACTAAAGGCCTTGCCATTGTGGAACTTCACGTTATCGCGTAGTTTAAAAGTCCACTCAGTCGCTGCAGGATTGGAAGACCAACTCAAAGCCAGATCGGGGGATGGCTTGCCGTCAAGGCTGGGCCTGACTAGACGGTTCATGATTTTTTCGGTGATGGCAAAAACCCGGCCTTTAGAAATCGGATCAACATCTGAGGCGTTTCCAAAACCAACCTCGTGTGCTTGACGGAAGATGCCTGACGGGGCTGCTGTCGCCAGGGACACATTCAGCAGCGCGGCAATTGCCAATAAACTCGCAAACTTTTTCATGCTCTGTCTCCTCGAATATTATGGTTAACATTTCCTGATACGTTGCGGACCCGCACTGCAGACCGCACGACATGCCTTGATGCCATTTAAGTATGAATGGTGGGCGGCACGGCAACAAACAATATTTACAACAACCATAGATTAAATTTATTTATCCTATAACACTTAACAGCTGATTTTTTTGTGCCCAGTGTTTAGTGTATAAAGAATAAAGATCTAGCTCGATCAAGGATCGTGCTTCTTTGTCGAAGTGCAGCACGCAATGCGACTCGACCCGATCCAATGTTGCCGTTCCTTTAGCAAGCCCGACATGAACTGTTATCCCAGACTTATCGCCTTCGGAGGTGGTGGATTCACCCATAAAGCTGACGCTGACTTGGAGGACTTCCTTTTGGCTCAGGTGTCTAAGGAGCGACCGCGCATAGGATTCGTGGGCACTGCCAGCTTGGATGACCCTGAAAAGATTGCGCGCTTTCACGAGCGCTTTGCCGCTGCCTGCGCCTCACACACCCATTTGCCAATGGCCGCAAATGCAGCGCAGGCGCGGGCCTGGCTTGACGATTTGGACCTTGTATACGTTGGGGGTGGCAATACCCTGCAACTGGTTAACCATTGGCGTCGTCAAGGGATTGACGAGGTCATGAAATCAGCGGCACTGCGCGGTGTGCTGATGGCTGGCGTGAGCGCCGGTGCCAATGTCTGGTTTGAGCAAGCCTTGTCGGATTCTGGAGGTAATGGGCTTGCGCCAACCGCGGGCATTGGATTGATAGCTGGTAGTTGCTGCCCGCACTATTCCACTGAGCCGCAGCGACAGCCATCTTTTATTGCATGTATTTCGCGTAATGAGCTCGCCGATGGCGTAGCCATCGACGACGGCGTGGCCGTACTGTTCGATGAAAATGGATCGAGGCTAGCCTACTCAAGCCGATCAGGTGCCGGCGCCTATGCCGTTCGCCGAAGCGAAAATACGGTAGTTTGCACGCTGCTCCAGGCTATCAAACCATAGCTGCGGCCTCTGATTCAATCCAGGCGCAGACCGCTTCGACTTCCGGCAAGGCGCGTGCGCCGGGGGGGTAAATCAGATGGTACGCGCGTGTCGGATGCAAATCGGTGTCGAACGGGCACACCAGCCGCCCGGCATCCAATTCGGGACGTAGAAACGGATACGTTCCCATCATTACACCCTGGCCTTCTAGCGTCGCTTGCAATACAAGATTTGAGTCTCGCATGGTGGTTTCGTGCGCGAAATTGAGATCGCTATGCCCGACCAGCCGGAGCCAGTCATTCCACTCCGCGCGGTCCCACTGGTGAATGATCGGGAAGCGCGCGAGGTCGGCCGGACGTTTGAGGC
>Ga0247844_1003503_pt1 | contig 22857 bp, 19 predicted proteins | sample LaCtaG_FD_192421 | JGI IMG/M metagenome (GOLD analysis project Ga0247844, IMG submission 192421) | Freshwater microbial communities from meromictic Lake La Cruz, Castile-La Mancha, Spain - LaCruzMarch201714.5m_1 | ecosystem: Environmental > Aquatic > Freshwater > Lake | place: Spain: Castile-La... | reverse complement strand
AAGTTAGCGAATTAATAATTAACAGCCAAATTAATTAAGGTTAATTCATCTTTACTTTCAAACATTTATCTTTGAGTATCGTATTGACTTATTGATGATTAGAAGTTTTCTTTCAAACACTATCTAATGGCTTTTTTCCTTGAACTTCTTTAATGCTAATTTCCTTGAATTTGCCATTTTCAAAGATAATTTCAGCCTTACTCTCTGTATCTTGATATTTCCCATGAATATGAATCGGTTCGTGTTCATGAGAATAAAATAAAAAAACTAATCCGAAATATTCATATAGTTTTGGCATAAACTTCCATTTAATTACTTTGCAAATATACAAACTTCTTACGAATATGATAACAAAACTCTTTTAAATAATGTTTGAAAATATTGTCGGATGAACTTCATTTCTGAAAATTTAACCGATTAATAATATTATATGGTAAATGTTGTTTTTCTTCTAGGATTTTTTAAAGCAATAAATCAAGATGAAAAAAGGTGACTCTAAAGCTAGAGCCACCTTTTATATTGCTATAATTCAGTGATTATTTTAATTTCTTTGAAATCAAATTGTCAAATGAAAATTTACCACTTCCACCAATAACTACTGCCAATGCAAGACCAATCATTAGTACAAAGTATTCGATACCTTCACCCTTTTGAGCACCAAACCAGTTCATGAAGAAACCGTTATTGATATGTCCACCCAAAACCATTGCGCCAGACATTGTCAAAAGAATTGAGGCGGCCATAAAACGTGAGCCAAGACCAATAATAACTCCAATACTACCAATAAATTCGGCAAGAATTACCAAGGTGCCAATGATAAAAGGCATTCCCATTGATTGAAAGAAACCCACAGTACCTGCAAATCCGTAACCTCCAAAAAGTCCGAGGGCTTTTTGCATTCCGTGTGGTAAAAGAACTGCGCCTAATGCAAGACGTACTACTAATAATGACCATGATTGTTGGTCAGTCGAAAGAAATTTTTTAATTGTATTCATCTTTTTTTGTTTTTATTTTATTTGTCTAATGTGTAAATTTAAATGTCTTTGTTTAAATATTGAGTTGTATAACTGATAACTGATAACTGATAACTGTCAACTGATTACATGGCCACTTCCATTATCAGTACTTTACTTTCAATGTTGGCAGTTATTTCAATTTCATTTACTTCCCAGATTCCGAATCCATCTCTTCGATTCAATTCTTTTCCTTCTGCGGTAATACTTCCTTCAAGTATGAAAAGATAAACACCGGTATTTTCGCCTTTCAAAGTGTATTTTCCTTTCCAATCAGCTGATAAATCTCCTAAATGGAACCATGCTTGTTGGTAAATCCAAACACCTTGGTCGTCGGGATTTGGGGATAGAATTTGGTAGAATTCGTTTGGTTTGGCTACGTCTGCCAATGATATTTGGTCATAACGAGGCGTTACATTCTTTTTATTTGGAAAAACCCAGATTTGAAGAAAACGTGTTTCCTTGTCTTTATTTTTATTGTATTCGCTGTGGAAAATTCCAGTTCCTGCGCTCATTACCTGTATTTCACCGGTGCTGATAACAGTAGAATTTCCCATACTGTCTTTGTGTTCCAAATCCCCAAAAAGCGGAATGGAAATGATTTCCATGTTGTCGTGTGGATGCGTCCCAAAACCTTGACCGGCATCTACGCAGTCGTCGTTCAAAACACGCAACGCTCCAAAATTCATTCGTTCGGGGTTGTAATAATTGGCAAAACTAAAGGTGTGGTGTGAATCTAACCAACCGTGATTGGCATGTCCGCGGGTTTCTGCTTTATGTAATACTGTTTTCATGGCTTCTTGTTTTTGTTGGTACAAAGGTACTGCTGCAAAAAGCCTGGTGAAGTAATGAAATTAGGGGAAAGAGTGCAAAAATCAGGACTGACGTGCAAAAACACGAAATTCTGTGGGAGTTTGTCCTGTTATTTTCTTGAAAAAGTTGTTGAAGTGGGCCGATTCGTCAAAACCAAGCGTGTATGCCAACTCTTTATTGCTGGTATTGCTGAACAGCAAAGCGCGTTTGGCTTCTATTATCAACTTGCTTTGAATGTGGTCTTTGGCGGATTTTCCAGTCAGATTTTTTACTGTTTTGTTGAGATAATCGCTCGTCACCGCTAATTCACCTGCATAATCTGACACCATGTGGGCAGTTGAATATTGTTTGTTGATCAGTTGTTTGAAGGTACGCAGAATATGGTTGCTCGTTTCCTCCAATTGCGGATTGGTACTTTTACGCAGCGAACAATGGTTGTTGCTTTGAATCAAAAAAATCTTTACCAACGAACCCACCGCTTCTTGTGTGTAGGTTTCGAGCGAATGCGAGAAATGAGACATTTGCTCAATCAGACTTTTGTAAATGGGTATATCTTTTTCGTTTATGGGCAGTGGTGGCGATTGACCATAATTATTGAACAGGAAAATATCATTCATCATTTTGTCGGGTATGGAGTTTGAAATCAGAAACTCTTCCGAAAAAGTCATCACCCACCCAACAGGTTCACTGGTGAGAATAACCTGATGCATCTGTCCCGGTTGAATAAAATAGATGCTGTGGTCTGTGATTTTATATTCCGTAAAGTCCACAAAATGTGTTCCTTCCCCTTTCTCAATAAAGATAATGGTATAATAATCGTGTCTGTGTGGTTTGTCGGGAGCGCCATTGGTACTGCGGTACAAATCATCCATTCTTTTAAGCACAAAGCCGGCATTGCTCGAAGAATTATCGGCAAATGAGTAAGTTTGAATGTCTTTGTGCAGCAGGTTCATGAAGACAAAAGTAGTGATTTATATTTTAAAAACGAAAAATGTCAGTGATTGAATCTTGATTTACACCTTATGGGAGGTGTTCTATTCTGCTTTATTCTCTTTTATAATGCAAAATCAGCTGAATCTCATTTTTGAAATTCAGCCGTATGTGTTTAATGTGAAAAGTTGAGTATACTTTTTAACCCGAAGTAAGCAAAGCAACTAGCGTGACAAAAAAACCTATTTTCAACAAATTTATAGTTTAATAGAAAGTTCTAAATGTCCACTAAAACCGATTTCAATGATTTTTTGAAGTGTTGAAATTCGAGCTTCTTTCAAATTGTTTTCGATTTTTGATATGTATGATTTGGTAGTACCTACTTTCTCGGCAAGTTCCTGTTGTGTCATACCTTTCGATATTCTAGCATCATGAATCAATGCCCCAATCTTGAAGTTTTCATAACCTGCTTCCAGATTCTCACGTTTTACACTACCACGAACACCATAGTTTTTATCTTTAAACTGGTCGAGTGTCATCAAATCACTATTTTTCGTTTTCATATTCGTTTTTTATTTTAATTGCTCGTTCTATTTCTTTTTTAGGTGTTTTTTGCATTTTTTTCTGAAACCCATTTGCTAAAATGACTAATTTTCCTTGGTCAAAAAAACAGAAGACTCTAAATATATCACTACCCTGCTGTACCCTGATTTCAAAGAGTCCATCAGTGTTTTCAATATGTTTAAGATAAGTTTCTGGAACTCTCTCAAGCTCTTCTATCAAATCAAAAGTCCAGATAATTTTTTTCTTTTACTTTATCTCGCTGTTTATCAAAGAATTCCTGAAAATAATCCTTATAAAAAATGATAGTTCGTTGTTTTTGCATTTTGTTCACGCTACAAAGATATAAAAAGTTGCCCGAAAGTGAAACATAAAAATGAATAATATTGATACTTTCCTAATTTAGAAATAATTACGGCTGAATCTCATTGAAGAAATTCAGCCGATTAAGTATAAATAATCAATGTGGAGTTTTGTAGCTAGTTAGACATTGGAAGTAAAGCTAAACTAAAGAACTACTCCTAGCTATTAAAAAGCATCAATCTCAATAAACAACTATTTTTTGAGTTTTTCTAATTCCTGTTTTGTCTATAGCCATAACAATATAAATGCCTTTTAATGATGGAGCTCTAAATGTAGTAACATCTGATAATGAGATTACTTTTTGACCACTTATGCTATAAACTTCTGCTAACAAAGCTTCGTCAGAAATATGAATTTCATTATTTATCAAAGATATATTCAAATCATCTTTCACTAATTGACTGGTTTCAGTCCAATCATTTTTTAATGTAAGTGTATATGCCGCTAAACCATTAGCATATCCATAAACGTATATATATGCTGTGTTTCCGATTACCTCAATCGAAGGAACTGCAGTTCTTATAGGATTTGATGTATTGCCCATTCCTCCTTTAGGGAAAATATACATTCTAGACATGTTTACCATACTATGACCAGTACCTAATTCTGCAATAGCCCATGATGAAGGCGGTGAAACAGCTGTGTTGCCATGAGAATACACCATAAAGGTTCGATTTCCAATTGTGAACTCGTCAACTCCATTATTTCCTGGAGAAGCAGGATAAAATTGATTTGGAATATTATCAACCAAATTTCCATCCATGTCGTAAAGGGTGGCATAGGAATCTTGTCCATCCAAATAGAAAAGTGATTCACTAATTGGTTTTACTCTTGGGATAGTGTTGTTAAACTTTGCAATAGCAGGAACATATTGCTTAATCTCAATTTCTTTATAATCTATATTTGTAACTCCATTTATTACATCCCATCTATAAACAAAATTGCTAAGTCCTGCAGCTAACCCAGATATTGGAGCCAAAAAGTAGCCATTCGTCAACATATCACCATACACATTAAATGCATCTATTCGTGCTGTAGCTGCCAATGGATACATTTCATTTATAACTCTTTTTGCAGAAATTACTGTGCCAGCATTCAAATCCAATTTTAATGCAGTCACTACAAAAGGAGAAGTTCCTAAATTTATGGTCATATTGGCAACTATCACATTCCCAGCGGCATCGACATGAATATCATTGGCAGGATATCCTACAGCTCTAAGGGTATCACCTACTAAATCTTTTATATGAAAAAGAGAATCTGGAATTGGAATGGTTTTTTCTAAGTAGCCAGTTGCTCCATCATATACTAGGATATTTGATTTATTCATGTACTTTTGCAATAAAGTTCCAACTGCTTCCCGACGACAAATAAGAATTTTGCCATCTTTTACAGCCATCCCACGAGCTGCACCAGTAGCAAGTCCGTAACCATCAGTTGGAAATAAACTTCCTGGGTTATATCTAGATTGTATCCACAGGTTTTCAAATTTATATTGAGTTGTTTCATTGTAAACAGCAGTATCCTTAACTAAACCAGTAGTTGTTGTTTTTACACTTCCGTAGACTGATAAATATTTAGTTGTGAATCCAGAAGAAATTGCAGATATTTGTCCATTGTAATTTCCTATAGATAAATTCGATAATAATCGAACGTAAATAGGTGTTTGTGTTACAGTATTGCTCGCAGGTGAAAGTAAAATCTGATTGGTTCCAACAAAAGAAGCACCGGTGCCAGTAGAAATTTCAAAATTAGTGGGAGCGGTTAATATCAAGAAAGAAGTCAAACTTTTACCAGTGGTTGTAAATGACTGTTCAGTTGATGGACCTGCATTTGAGTTGTAATTTAGACCTGATATCGAAGTTATTGACAAACCAATACCAACAGGAGCTGTAATATTTCCACTTAAAGTAATTAATTGAGTAGTTGCATCGGTTGATGTGAGTGAGAGACTTTGTGAATACGAATTTGCAGATAATGAAGCCTTTAATCGAATATAAATACTTGTTGTATTTACTGTTCCACTTGTAGGGGAAACCAATATTTGATTTGTTCCAGAAAATGAAGTACCAGTTGAGGACGAAATCTCAAAATTGACAGGTGCAGTAATATTTATTGAACTTATTAAGTTACTTCCACTTACTGTAAATGATTGTTCTGTTGATGGTCCATTACCTAAAGTGTAATTAAATCCAGGCATATTTGTTTTTGAAATCACGACATTTGGTGGAACAGTAACTACACCACTTACTGAAATAGTTTTTGTAGTTGCGCCTGTTGAAGTTAAAGATATATTGCCTGAATATGAATTTGCAGTCGATGATGTTTTAAGACGCACATAGATTGCAGTTGAATTAATTACTCCTTCGGTAGGTGAAATTGTCAATTGACTTGAGCTTACAAATGATGCGCCCGTAGCAGTTGAAATCTCAAAATTAGTTGGGGCTGAAATTTGCAAATCCGATGTCAAGCCTATACCATTTACTGTGAATGACTGTATTGCAGAAGGACCTGATCCTAAATAATAATTCAATCCGGTTAAAGATGTTGATGAGATATTAATCCCAGGAGGTGGAGTTACAGTTCCATTGAGTACAATAGTTTGTGTGGTTGCACCGGTCGAAGCCAATGAAATGTTTGCAATATAAGTATTAAGAATCAAACCAGACTTTAATCGAACGTAAATTGTAATAGGATTAACTACACCTGCAGATTGATTTATTGTCATTGAAGATGTCCCTACAAAAGATGCACCCGACAACGCTGAAATTTCATAGTTTGTAGGTGCAGAAATTGTCAACCCAGCAGTTAAATTACTTCCGCTTACAATGAATGATTTTTCTGATGAAGGGCCATTACCCAATGAATATGAAAAGCCTGTGAGTGAAGTTGTTGATTTTGTAATAGTTACTGGTGGATATGCTACAATGCCGCTAACGGAAATCGTTTTAGTAGTGGCACCACTTGATGTTAAGCTAATATTACCAGAATAATTGTTTGTACTTAGGCCTGTTTTTAATCTAGCATATAAAGTTATAGGATTTACTACACCTCCGGATTGTCCGATTGTAATAGAACTTGTTCCCGAAAATAAGGCATCAGGTAGTGCAGATATTTCAAAGTTTGTAGGAGCACTAACTGTTATACCTGCACTTAAATTACTACCACTAAAAGTAAATGATTGCTGAGCCGAAGGACCAGCACTTGGAACGTAATCAAAGTTCGACAAAGTAGTTGTGTTGCAAACAATATTCGAAGGAGTAGAAAACAAATTATTCCATGAAGTCGCAACTCGTACACCATCAAGTTTTGCGCTAAGCGTAGCAGTAAGAGCTGGTTGACGAAGACCAATTGAACCAATATTTGCAGGATTAACAAAAGTTCCTTGGCTGTCACTAATCCACCCTGACGCAGGCTCCGAACTCAAAGGAGGGTTAACTATAATAGAACTTACTCTTCCTACATTATCATGTTTTAAAACTATCAAATAAGTTTTATTTAAATCATAATCAAAACCTGTATAGGTAGGAACTATTGTACCACCAGCATTCATTTGAACACCAAATGCAATTTTATCTGTTGCATCTTTCTTTACAAATACCCTACCAACAAAACTAGATGCAATTACTTCAGCACCAAAATGGATAAAATAATCCCCTGTTACTGAAATTGCAGAAACATTTACAATAAACGATGCATAAACAACTCCACTGGTTTGAGAAGTAAAAGTATGGTTTACATCTTGACCGGTAACTAATGTAACTTCGTTTCCAATTCCGGAACCTGGATAACTTGGGTAGGTAATTGAAGCTGCAGTAATTGCGATGTTTGGAGTAGCTGCTGTTCCAGTATTTAGCCAGCCATTTGGAATTAGTTCCTGTCCTACAGCGTAATCAAAATTTTCAGTTAGTAATAATTGAGCATTCGCCGTCAGCGCAATAAATGCAAAAGCAAGAAAAAGTTTAATTCTTTTCATAACAAATAAAGTTTTGTTTGTTGCATTCTAAGTTAAAAACACAACCTTTTTTTGCCTACTCTAGAGCTTTTCGGCGTTCGCTTCCTGATGAATTTTCAATGGCTTAAGGATTACGCCATAGTCGGAAGATATTTAGGTATAAAAAAAGCGTGGACAAATAACATATCACACTATTGAGGCCTTCGACTGCCCGTAAAAAGTAATAAGTTATAGCCCACGCACTTTGCGTAGGCGTTTACTAACTTATTCCGTTTTACATTATGAAAGTGTCGAAGTTTCAATAGTGGAATAAAAGCTAACGCTTTTTAATAATATGGTTTGTAATTGTCGCTAAAATTGTTGATGTAATAATAATACTGCAAATGTATGTAAAATTTTGCAATTACAAACGGAAATAAATTGATTTGTCAAATTTATTTTAAAAAGACATTCTCATGCCTATTCTGTTCAATTTTAAATGATGTTGAAAGTCCCTAAAACACTTGTAATACAATCATTGAAGATGAATAATTATAAAAGAAATGAAATCACATTGTTGTCTTGTGATAACTAAATTTAAAAAAAAGAGTCCTCACAGCCTACAATAAGAATGGGAATAATTAGACCTCATTCGCACTTTGTTCATACCTTGTTCGTACCTCGTTCGTACTTCCTATATGGTTGGTTCATGTTTCCAATAAGTATCCGTCATGTATAATACATACATAATACTTATACAATACATACTATATACTTATTAAAAACATATCTAATTGAATAAGTGGTATGTAAGTTGTTACTATGTATATTTTAAAATGTAACTATCTTTAGTTCTTATACCAAATGTGTGGGAAGCATATAGTAACCTTATAGGAAGTACGACTGAGGTAAGGACAAGGTACGGAGGAAGACAGACTATGAACCGTTGTAAAATGTACATCAATCTAAAAGGAGAAAATATTATCAATTAAAATCTAATCTTAAATTGATAGTCTTTTGTATTCCTTTTTTAGGATGATACAGCTCCTCAACTCCCAAATTCTTCTCTCTCAATTCAATTATAGTTTTTTTGCTTTCAATCTATTTTCTACCTGACAATTATTATGTAAATTTGCACGCAATATTTTCATAGCGTAATCACAACAGAATTGTTGATTTCAGAATCATAATTCGTTGGTTTATACTGGTTGTCAATAGAAACTAAAAATACAATAGACTATGTCATTTATTGCCGAAAGAGTAAAAATCGAAGGTTTAACGTTCGATGATGTATTGCTTGTTCCTGCCTATTCGGATGTTTTGCCCCGCGAAGTGATTCTTACCACCCGTTTTTCACGCCGTATTGGGTTGAAAATCCCCATTGCTTCTGCTGCCATGGATACTGTTACCGAATCGAAAATGGCCATTGCCATTGCTCGCGAAGGTGGTATTGGTGTTATTCACAAAAACATGACCATTGCCGAACAAGCCAAACTGGTGGAAATAGTAAAACGTGCTGAAAACGGCATGATTTCCAATCCGGTAACTATTCGTCAGGGTGCCACAGTCGGCGATGCATTGTCGTTGATGGCCGATTATAAAATTGGTGGCATACCGGTTGTAGATGAAGGTGGATATTTGGTAGGTATTGTTACCAATCGTGATTTGCGCTTTCAACGTGATATGAATAAGTTGATTGACGAAGTGATGACCAAGGATAATTTGGTAACAACTTCTACCACTACCGATTTGGAGCATGCAGCCGATATTTTGCAGCAATATAAAATTGAGAAACTTCCGGTAGTTGATAAAGACAACAAACTGGTTGGATTGCTCACCTATAAAGACATTACCAAAGCAAAAGATAAACCGATGGCTTGCAAAGATAGTCGTGGACGTTTGCGCGTGGCAGCTGGAGTGGGTGTTACAGCTGATGTTTTCGACCGCATTGATGCTTTGGTAACTGCAGGTGTGGATGCCATTGTTATTGATACAGCACATGGACATTCAAAAGGTGTTATCGAAACTTTGAAAATTGCCAAACACAGATATTCTGAAATAGATATTATCGTTGGAAATATTGCTACCGGCGAAGCTGCATTGGCATTGGCCGAAGCAGGAGCTGATGCCGTGAAAGTGGGAATAGGACCAGGTTCTATTTGTACCACACGTGTTATTGCCGGTGTGGGTGTTCCACAACTTTCGGCCATTCACGAAGTAAGTAAAGCATTGAAAGGAACAGGTATTCCTGTGATTGCTGATGGTGGAATCCGTTATTCGGGTGACATTGTGAAGGCTTTGGCAGCTGGTGCCAATACCATTATGGCTGGTTCGTTGTTTGCCGGTGTGGAAGAATCACCGGGCGAAACGATTATTTTCAATGGTCGTAAATTCAAATCATATCGTGGGATGGGGTCATTGGAAGCGATGGAAAAAGGCTCGAAAGACCGCTATTTCCAGGACATGGAAGACGACATAAAGAAAATGGTTCCCGAAGGAATTTCTGCCCGCGTAGCTTTCAAAGGTTCATTGTTTGAAGTGGTTTATCAAATGATTGGTGGCTTACGTGCCGGAATGGGTTATTGCGGAGCGCATACCATTGAAGAGTTACATCTAGCTCAATTTACACGTATTACCAATGCAGGAGTTGCCGAAAGCCACCCACACGATGTTTCAATCACCAGTGAAGCACCTAATTACAGTAGGGGAGAGTAAGAAGAGTTTGAAGATTCTCTTTAATTACTGTCAACCACAACGTGGTTAAATGTGATTAGCCATGTATAAAATGCATGGTTAGAAATGTAGATTTCTAAAAATAATTACCCATTCTTACAACAAAAATCAAATAACTCCGTTTGAGTTTAGTTACAATCGTCAAATTAAATTTTAATTATTACTTTTTAATTCGATTTACAAATCCATTCACCATTAAAAGTATTTATGAAATCACCAGTAATTGCATTATTAGCATTTTTAGCTTTATCGGGCAGTTTGTTAGCGCAAGCAGCTGATCCTGTACTTATGACCTTGAACGGTAATCCTGTTAAGAGGTCTGAATTTGAATATATTTATAACAAAAACAATTCTAACAACTCGTTGGACAAGAAAACTTTGGACGAATATGTTGATTTGTTTGTAAATTTCAAACTGAAAGTAGAGGAAGCAAAAGCGCAGGGCATTGATACCACTAAATCGTTTATTACCGAATTGGCAGGTTATCGCTCACAATTGACCAAGCCTTATTTGACTGATTCAAAGGTAGATGACGATTTGTTGTTGGAAGCCTATAATCGTTTGAAAGAAGATGTGGATGTTAGTCACATTCTTATTCGCATTTCTCAAAATGCAACTCCAGCCGACACATTGAAAGCTTGGAACAGTATTCAAACCATTTTGAAGCGTTTGCAAAAGAAAGAAGATTTCGCCAAAGTTGCCAAAGAAACATCTGAAGATCCTTCGGCTGCCGAAAATAGCGGTCACCTAGGTTTTATTTCTGCTTTCCGCACCGTATATCCATTCGAAACAGTAGCTTATAATACTCCAGTGGGCACTTTGTCAAAACCAGTACGTTCGGCATTTGGTTACCATATTATTCAAGTGCACGCTCGTCGTCCATCATTGGGCGAGGTATTGGTAGCACACATTATGAAATTTACTTCCAAAGAAGATGAGGCTGGAAACGTAAAGGCAAAAGCCACTATCGATTCTATCTATCAACGAATTAAAGCCGGTGACGATTTTGGAGATTTGGCAAAAAGATTGTCGCAAGACAAAGGATCTGCTGCCAAAAACGGTGAATTGCCTTGGTTTGGAACTGGACGTATGGTTCCTGAATTTGAAACAGCAGCTTTTGCTTTAAATAATGTGGGCGATTATTCTCAGCCAATACAATCTGCTTATGGATGGCACATTATCAAATTGATTGAGAAAAAAGGAGTTGCCTCTTATGCTGATATGAAAGCTGATTTGGAACGTAAAGTAAAACGTGACGAACGTGCCAACCGTGGACAACAAGCATTTGTCACAAAACTGCGTAAAGATTATAATTACCAGGTGATTACACCAAATGTAACTGAATTTTATACATTGGTTGGAACTAAAGCCTTGAGTGATTCTATTTTTATTGTTGAATCAAGCAAGTTGAATAAACCGCTTTTCAGTTTTGCAGGAAAAAACTATACGCAAACTGATTTTGCTAATTTCATGAAGAAAAATACCAATTCTGATAAAAGCATTCCTTCAGAAAAAATTAACGAGAAGTTAAATGCTTTCGTCGATAGCGAATTGTTGGCTTATGAAGACGCACAATTGGAAAAGAAATATGATGATTTCCGTTTCTTGATGCAAGAATATCACGATGGAATTCTATTGTTTGAAGTCAGTAACAAAGAAGTTTGGGAAAAAGCATCTAAAGATACTAACGGTTTAGACAAATACTTTAAAGCCCACAAAGATGTTTATACTTGGGAAAAACCACATTACAAAGGTCATGTGATTTATTGCAAAGACAAAGCAACTTTCAAGATAGCGAAATCGATTGTAAAAAAATCGGACATAGATTCAATTGATAAATACTTACGTACTCGCTTGAATGACAGTATTCAATACGTGAAAATTGAAAAAGGTTTATATGTTCAAGGCGAAAATAAAGTGGTAGACAATCAAATTTTCAAAACCAAAGATGTATACACTCCAGCTGCAGAATATCCTTATGTTTTCGTGGTAGGTAAAATGCTGAAAAACACACCTGAAGACTATACCGACGTTCGTGGTTTGGTAACAGCCGATTATCAAGAGTATTTGGAAAAGGAATGGATTCAGTCGCTAAGAGGCAAATATCCATACACGGTTAACCAAGAGGTCTTGAAAACGGTTAAGAAAAATTAATAATACCTCAAACGCAAAAATAAAAGCCCTACCTTTGGCTTTTATTTTTGCGTTTATTTTTTTAATTGACATTACTTCTAAGTCATTGTATTTAATTTAAAGTCAATTGAAACGTTATTTCACTAGCACATGAAAAGAATTCCTTCTTTCTCGATTCTACTATTGACTTTGGTCGGTTTGGCATCATGTGCTCCCAAAACTCCTGAAGCAGTGAAAAAACCATTGCTTGAAGTAGAAGGTAAATTCCTCTATCTCGATGAACTACAGCATGTAATCCCACCTAATATTGCAGATTCTGATAGTTCCGATATAGCACAAAGTTTTATTCGTAAATGGGTTACAGATGTTTTGATGTACGAAAATGCAAAAAGAAACGTAACCAATAAATCCGAAATTGATGAACTGGTAGAAGGTTATCGGAAATCGCTGACCATACACCAATATCAACAAAAAATGATTGAGCAGCGACTTCCCAAAGAGGTTTCTGAAGAACAATTGCAATCATTTTACACTGAATATAGCAAACAGTTGGTTTTAAAAGAAAACATCATTCAAGGTTTGTTGCTCATTGTACCTGCAAAGGCGCCTCAATTAGCCAATGTGCGCAGCTGGGTGCAATCGGCAAATGCAAAGTCCTTGCAAAGTATAGAAAAATACAGTATTCAAAATGCCATTAGTTATGACTATTTTGGAAATAAATGGATGCCATTTACCGAAATACTGAAAAATATGCCCCTTCAGGTTGAAGATCCTGCATCTTATTTATCGTCCAATCGATTTGTGGAAACATCTGACAGTTTGCAACACTATTTTTTGCGTATAACTAGTTTTAGAACCTCAGGCTCGGTAGAACCTTTTGAAATGGCCAAGGATAGAATTACCAACATTATACTGAATAAAAACAAAGCCGATTTCATATTAAAATTCGAGACTGAATTGTATGATGATGCGGTTAAAAACGAAGATGTTAGTTTCTATAAATAATAAAGTCATTAATCTATTAAAATAAATATGAGTATGCATTCTGCATATTTGAGAATACTATCTTCTTGTCAATCAACTTATATGAAAAAAATAATTCTTTCACTTTCTTTGCTTTTAAGTGTTGCACCTTTAAAAATGCTTGCTCAAAATAATATTATTGATGAAGTAATTTGGGTGGTGGGCGATGAGTCCATTTTGCGCTCCGAAGTTGAGGAGCAAAAATTACGGGCACAATATGAAGGCACTCCTATAACCGGTGATCCATATTGCGTAATACCGGAACAAATTGCCATACAGAAACTGTATTTACACCAAGCTATTTTGGATAGTGTGGTAGTAAGCGAAACTTCTGTTATGAGTCAGGTGGAAAGTAGGTTAAACTACTTTATCTCACAAATTGGGTCAAAGGAAAAAATGGAAGAGTATTTCAGGAAAAATACTTCAGCTTTGCGCGAAGATCTTAGAGATATGATTCGTAACCAGCAAATTATACAGCAAATGCAGCAAAAGTTAGTGGGCGATTTAAAATCGACACCAGCCGATGTTCGTCGCTATTTTACTCAGCTACCTGCAGATAGTATCCCTTCTGTTCCAGCACAGGTTGAAATGCAGATTGTGAGTTTTGAGCCGCCAGTGCCATTGGAAGAAATTAATCGTATTAAGGATCGTTTGCGCGATTTTACCGAAAGGGTAAATAGTGGAACTGGTGATTTCTCGGTGTTGGCTCGCCTGTATTCAGAAGATACAGAGAGTGCTAAACGTGGCGGGGAGCTTGGTTTTATGGGCCGCGGACAATTGGTTCCCGAGTTTTCGAGTGCCGCTTTTAATTTACTTGACATCAAAAAAGTATCTCGTATTGTGCAAACAGAATTCGGATTTCATATTATACAATTGATTGAAAAAAGAGGTGACAGGATTAACTGCCGTCATATTTTGCTTAAACCACGTGTTTCTCTTGATGAAAAAAGTAAAGCTATTCACAACTTGGATTCAATCTCTAATTTGATTCGTGAAAACAAAATAACTTTTGAACAAGCCGTAATGAATTTTTCGCAAGATAAAAATACTGCCATGAATGCAGGTTTGATGTTGAATGAGAAAAGCGGTAATTCAAAATTCGAATATCAGGATTTACCACCTGAAATCGCCAAAATTGTGTACGGAATGAATGTCGGTGAAATATCGAAACCATTCACAATGATTAATCAATCATCAAACAAAGAGGTTGTTGCTGTAGTAAAGGTGAAATCGAAAGTGGAAAATCACAAGGCTAACTTAACGGATGATTATCAGATGCTTAAGTCTATTTATGAAGCCAAAAGCAAAGAGGTATTTTTGAATAACTGGATTGTAAAGAAACAAAAAGAGACCTACATTAGTATTGATCCTGCTTGGACAAAATGTAAATTCCAGTATCCAGGATGGGTGAAAAAATAAACCAACTTCAGATCACTTTTTGCAAAAAGTGATTCAATTTTAATGAAATCAATTGTAAGAGTTTTTTCTAGGTTCTCCTTTTGGTGGACAACAAGCTACAGGCACATCGTATTATTCGGTGTGCTGTGTTTGTTTATGGTTGTTTTGCAAGCTCAAATTCGTCCGAAACAATTGCGAAAAGAAGTTTTGCAAAGTCAGAAAGCTCCTGTAAAATCAAAAGTAAAAGGAAAGAAAGTAAAGGCAGTAAAGACAAATCCGATTGCCACGCCAGCACCATTGGCAACAATAGTGAATCCGCTTGCCAACAAAAATTCTACGCTTGTATTTTTGGAAAATTCTGAAACACTGTCTTTTGACAAGATTATGATGCCCGATGTGCAAGTGTTGAAAGGAAATGTTAGATTTCGACATGATAATGCTTTGTTGTATTGTGATAGCGCGTATTTTTATGAAAAAGCAAACTCGTTGGATGCTTTTGGAAATGTGCGCATAGTGCAAGGCGATACACTATTCGTGTATGGAGATATACTGTATTATGATGGAAATACCAAGCTTGCACGGCTAAGACACAATGTGCGCATGGTAAACCGAAAAACCACACTCACCACCGACAGTTTGAATTACGACCGGTCGGGTAATTTGGCTTATTATTACACGGGTGGTAAAATTGTAGATCAACTCAATACACTTACTTCTGTCTGGGGTCAATATTCACCCGCAACCAAAGAAGCTTTGTTTAAAAAGAAAGTGCATTTGTTGAATGAAAATTTCACCTTGGATTCCGACACTCTCAAGTATAATACCAATAATAGCATTGCCAATATTGTTGGTCCATCGCATATTGTTTATAATAAAGAAACTGATATTTACAGTAAGCGCGGTTGGTACAATACGGCTACAGAACGTATGATGCTTTTGGATAGGTCGCTGGTAAAACAAAAAGATGGAAAAACCATGGTGGGAGATACCATTTTTTATGATAAAAAAGCTAAGTATGGCGAAGGTTTTTCACGTGTTGTGCTCAATGATACCATTCAAAAATCGACTCTTATTGGCTACTACGTTTACTATAACGAATTGTTGGAGAAAGGAATGGCGACCGATTCGGCTATGTTGGTTGAATGGTCAACCAAGGATACAATGTATGTTCATGCCGATACGCTTTTTACGTCCAAAGACTCAATTTATAACGTTGTTCGTGGTTATTATAATGTGCGATTTTTCAGAAATGATACTCAAGGTTTATGCGATTCGTTGACCTATTCTACACGCGATTCAATTGTAAATATGTATCATGAACCTGTTCTCTGGGCTGAAAATAATCAACTTGCAGGAGAATTTATTCAAGCCATTACCAAAAATAAAACCATAGAGCGCATTCATATCCAGCGTGCTGCCATTGCCATACAGCAAGAGGATTCTATTTATTTCAATCAACTTTCGGGTAAAGAAATAATTGCGCATATGGATAGTGGGCAACTTAAAAAAGTGGATGTGAATGGAAATGCCGAAACGATTTATTATCCGAGAGATGATAAAGATTCAACGCTTATCGGAGTTAATAAGACCCAAAGTAGTTATGTGATTATGCACATGAAGAACAAAAAAGTGGAACGAATAGTAATGACTTCTGCTTCTAACGGAAATATGTATCCTCTCACACAATTGTCTGAATCTGAGCTTTATTTGAAAAACTATTTTTGGCTTGCCGAACAAAGACCATTGAAAAGAGAAGATATTTTCTTGAAATTTCCAAAATCAGCAAGAGTCAAAATGAGTAATTCAAATATGGATTCTACTAATAAAGAAAAAAAAGAAGAGGTGAAGCCGACTTCGAATAAGGAAAAACCTAAAAAAACATCACCTGCTATAAAAACCCAAAATACACCACAAAATCAAATGGAATAGTAGTTTCCAATAAAATTTTAAAAAGAATAGGGAGTCGCCATATAGGGGATTCCCTAATTTTTTTTATATTGCAAACAATCATATTGATCAGCTTGTTTTTTTATTTTATAGATATTATATTGAGTTTTTTGTGTGTATTAGTTGCGTAATTCCATTGTCGTAAGTTTGTTGTATCTTTTTACGGAATTGAAATTTCTAAACTCTACCAGCTATGAAAACTACGAATCTTTTTCTTCTTCTTTTTATGCTGTGTTTGCCCTCAACCATTTTTTCTCAGATAACAGAGGCTGAAAAGAAATTAAAAACCATTGAAACCGATACCGTCATTGGGTGGAAAACGGGAGGGGTTACAAGTTTAAATATGGCTCAAATGGCCTTGGTAAATTGGTCGGCAGGAGGTCAGAATTCACTTTCTATTAATGGCTTGTTAAGTGTTTTTGCCAATTATAAAAATGCAAATACTGCTTGGGACAATTCCTTGGACGTGGGTTATGGACTTATGAAACAAGGAAATAATGGCTTTATGAAGACTGATGACAAAATTGACATTCTGTCAAAGTATGGACGCAAAGCCTTTTCTGATTTTTATTATGCAGGTTTAATAAATTTCAAGACTCAATTCTCACCTGGATATAATTATCCCAACGATTCGGTGAAAATTTCCAATTTATTTGCACCAGCATATGTATTGGTTGCTATTGGTTTGAATTATCAACCCAATAGCTATTTCAATGCTTTCCTAGCACCTGTGACTGGAAAGTTGACCTTCGTCAATAATAAGATTCTTTCGTCGGCTGGTGCTTTTGGTGTTGAGCCAGGAAAGAAGTTACGAAGTGAATTCGGTGGATATGCACGTATTATTTACTCCCGAATTGATTTTACGAATGAGTTCCTCAAAAATGTAAGTTTCACCAGTAAGCTTGATTTGTTTTCAAATTATTTGCACGAACCACAGAATGTTGATGTAAGTTGGGAAAATCAAATAGCACTTAAAGTGAATAAATATATAGCCGTAAACATCAACACACATTTGATGTACGATGCGGATATCAAAGTGGAGGGTGGAAAAGCAAAGATTCAATTCAAAGAGATATTGGGAGTGGGTCTCGCATATAAATTTTGATTGTCAATAAAAAATTTTCAACTTTGAGTTATTATTCATTACTTATTAGTATCTTTACTTGTTATTTTATGAAAGTATTATAAGTAATTGATTTACATGAGAATAAAAATTGGCTTTATTATAAATCCACATTCTGGAACGGGAAAGAAAAAAGATCTCCCTGATTTGATTCATCAAAATTTGGATGAAAATTTATATAATCCCGAGATTGTATATACCAACTATCCGGGTCATGGCACAGAGTTGTCCAAATCATTTGTAGCTCGTAAATTTCAGATTGTTGTTGCCGTAGGTGGTGATGGAACTGTGAATGAAGTTGCAAAGGCATTGGTGCACACCAATACTACACTTGGAATAATTCCAATGGGCTCAGGTAATGGATTGGCTCGCCATTTGGGCATACCAATGAATGTGGTTAAAGCCATTCAGCAGCTAAATAGTTCTGAATCAATTTTTATGGATTATGGCATTGTAAATGATAGACCTTTCTTTTGTACTTGTGGAACTGGTTTTGATGCTTATGTAAGCACTGAGTTTGCCAAAGGGAAAAAACGCGGTGTAATGCGCTATATCGAAAAAATAATTACTGGTTATTTTAGCTATAAATCACAAAACTATCATTTGCTGGGGGATGGAATTGACTTGAATGCTAAAGCTTTTGTACTTACTTTTGCCAATGCTTCACAATGGGGAAACAACGTCTATATTGCCCCTCAAGCCAGTGTACAAGATGGGAAAATAGATATTTCCATCATGAGTAATTTCCCTATTATCGCCATTCCAACTCTGGCCTTACAACTTTTTGCAAAAACCATTGACAAGGATTTGTTTATGACTACTCTGCGGGCTGATAAAATTACTCTGACCCGAGAAGAGTCAGGCCCATTTCATTATGATGGAGAACCTTACGTTGAAGGTACTGAGATTCATGTAAAGACTGTTGTTGACGGATTAAAAGTGATGGTGAAAAAACGATTCTAGAAATTTAATTGAATTAGGGACTGCTATTTTAATGATTTCCATTCATAAGCTCCGGCATCGGGTGCACCATCTTCCATCCTATTATTTCCATTTAAGTCTAAAGGGAACTTTTCTGAAATAGTTTTGTCCGCAATTCCACGGGCTGGTGATACCGAATCGGGAGTGAAATTGAAGTAGGTGTTTTTTTCGTAATCATAACGAGCACTTTTAAATACGGTGTCATTTTTATTATACCATTTTATGTTCGTATATTGAGGCAAAACTAATGCTTTTTGGGTTCTGATATAACAGTTTTTGAATACACCATTATATTGGCTTTCAAAACGACTTGCCAAACTGAATTCATTTTCAGAACTGCCACTAATTACGCAATTGTAAAATCTTGTCTCCATAGTTGCAATACGATTTAAATTCATAATCATTACCGCAGGTTTTTTGTCACGTGAAGCTGGTTGCACACTGCTATTGTTGAAGTAATTGGCTATGGTACAATGGGTGAATTCATGTAAACCGCCATTCAAATATACGCTGTAACTGCTCGTATTTGATATCTCAGTGTTAGTTACATTTACATTTCCATTCTTAACCACCAAGCCATAAAGCAAAAAATTATGTATTTTGCAATTTGAAATCTTAAGTTCAGGCAAGTTATTTATGTCGGTATTAAAAAAATAAATCCCTACATATCCACTGTTCATATTCACATGATCAAAAACGTGATTTCCAATACTAGAAAGTAAATAAATTCCTCCCCATTGTCCCGATACATTGTTATAAGGAAATGGTGTTGCGAATTTGATATTATCTAACCTATCTCCGCGTAATAAAATCGGTTTATCTGCAGTTCCTATTGCTTCCAAATTTCCATAAACTAAAAGGTTAGCATTGTTATGAAAGTACAATTTACAGCCTGGGGCAAGCTTTAATGTTCTTTTTTGCGATACTATTAAGCTATCATAAATTAAGTATGGTTTTGTAGCTGTAAGCGTGGTTGCTCTTGTAATTTTAGCACCTCTTAAAACTGTAATGTCCTGACCAAATGCTTCGAGATGTATTTTTTGTTTTACACCATTGTTATCAAAATTAATCGACTCTTCAATTAGCAATGGAGAATTCAACATGTTCGGGTCAACCGTCACAGCAACAAAAACATACATACTGTCATTGGCACGAATTTCTACATCCATAAATTCGTTGTTTTCATTCACACTTCCATCTACATTGATATGAAAATTTGAATTTTTTCCACCAGCAATAGAAATTCTGTTGATTTTAAGCGCCACATTGTTTTTATTGTAAACCATTATCTTGGCGGTGGCACTACCTATTGTTGTAAAAACAGTATCGAAGGTAAGTGTATCAGTCGAAAATGAGAGTGTATCTTCAGGATTGGTTGAAAATACATCATCATTACACGATGAAAAAAAAACTGAAAGCACAGCAATTAAAAATATAATTGTAAAGTTGTAATATGTTCTTGTTGAGGACATAATGAATTTTAAGTGTGTTCTATATTGACGTTGTATTCCTAAATAAAAGAAATGAAATTACTTTGAATAAATATGATTCGATAATGTGGCATCTTTTTCTAAATGAATTGATAAAAAAGATATCTATATTTTATGATTGAATTGTCGTTTGAATTACTTATATTTGTACCAATCAATAACTAAAAACTCCTCATCATGGCAAGTCGTAAAAAGCTAAAGAAAACGATTCAATTTGTTACTTCCGAATTAATTACCGATATTTATTTTCGTCTTTTGATGTCTAAAAACATTGAAAATGAAAAGATTGACAATTTGGTAGTCGACATTATGGCTTTAAATAAAGAATTCATATTACGCACTAATCGTCCCGACGGTAAACATAACCCAAAATTAGTGAAAGCATATTTTCGGAAATTATTCGCCGATTGGAAAATTGCAATGGAAAATACAATCAAATCTATTGAAAGCCTTTAATCGATTTGCAATTAATAAACCATTCTCAGAAAGACAATCTACATCAAGGATTGTCTTTTTTGTTATTATAACAGCCTCTAATCGCTTTTATTCGAAATTAAATGATAAGGTAACCATGCGTGACGTGAGTTTAGATAGCGGAATAGAATACAACCTATTGTCTTCATTTTTTCCAGTTGTTCTTTGATCAATCGGAGTTAACATGTCGTTAAAGCCTATTGCGAATTTTAATTCAGGTGCTAGTTTAAAAAAAGAAAAATATAAATCGCAACCCACTCCAAATTCTGTATAAAAGTCTAATGTTTTAAGCAATACTGGATTGTCCTTGTTTCTACCCAAATCCAAATATCCACCACCACCCCATAGTAAATATGGCCTGTAGTTTTTCTTCCTTTCAGCACTGTATTTAAGAAATATAGGTAAACAAATTGGTATTGATGAGATGTCGGTACTTAATGACGGACCACTCTCCGAAATATAGTTTAATGTCCTGTCGCCAAACTGTAGCGTTGGATTGAATCGTAAATTTAAGTATTTATTGAGTCTCAAATTACTGATAATCCCGACTGAAAATGCTGGCTTTAAGCTGCTTGTTTCTACTTTATATATTTTTCCATCAATGGTTTCCATGCTTGATGATACGCCAAAATCAAAAGCCCCAAGTCCCAAAGAAAACCCAAAGTGAAATCGTTTGTCGTCTACATAAGGTAAGTTACCTTGTGCAGAAACTGATGCGCCCAACATAAAAATCAAAGCTATAATCAACAAGTATTTTTCTAATTTCTTAATTTGCATCTATTGTAAATATTGGTGTAGAAGTTTAACTCCGAATTTAATTGTTACTGAAGTTATAAACGAGTATAAATCGCGATTATTGTATAATAATGAAATGTAAAATGTCAACTTATTGTGCTAAGAACTAATTATATATATACTTAAGTTTTAAAAAGTAATATTTAATGCATAAAAAAAGCTGTCTTGTTATTTGACAGCTTTTTTATTCCTATTCTGAGTTTAAATTATTGTTCTAAATATCATAAATATTATTGCCGCCAATGCGCCACTTACTGGTATTGTAAGGATCCAGGCGATAAGTAAACTACGAGTAACTCCCCAACGCACTGCAGATAGTCTTTTTACTGAGCCAACACCAATGATTGCACCAGTAATGGTGTGTGTAGTACTTACAGGTATTTTTAAAATCTCGGTCAAATATAAAGTCAATGCACCAGCTGTTTCAGCAGCCACACCTTCTAATGGTGTAACTTTAGTAATGCGTGAACCCATGGTTTTGATTATTCTCCACCCGCCTGACATTGTGCCCAACGAAATAACACCAAAACATGCAAATGCAACCCAATTAGGTAAATCCTTGATTGAATCTATACCCATATTTACTCCTTGAGTTTTAGCAGCAATCATTGCAGCAGCTATAATCCCCATTACCTTTTGCGAATCGTTCAAACCATGACCGATACTAAACAAACCTGAGGATACTAATTGCATCCTTTTAAACCAAAGATTAGCTTTGTGAGGATTGACCTTCTTGAAAATATATAAAATAAGAATGGTTAGCATTGAAGATACAATCATACCAATCAGTGGAGCCAATACAATAAAAGATGCAATTTTTATAATGACATCTGTTTTAATTGACTCTAATCCATACGTTTGGTATCCATTTGCCACTATCGTGCTCATGATTGCAGCACCAGCAAATCCTCCAATAAGTGTATGCGATGAAGAGGATGGAATGCCAAGCCACCACGTTGCAAGATTCCAAAAAATAGCTGCAACTATTCCTGAGAAAATAACAGGAAGTGTGATAAATTCCTTAATTAGTGTTTGAAAGAAAACTTCTAATCATCAATAAGTCAATACGATACTCAAAGATAAATGTTTGAAAGTAAAGATGAATTAACCTTAATTAATTTGGCTGTTAATTATTAATTCGCTAAC
>Ga0247844_1003501_pt1 | contig 22858 bp, 20 predicted proteins | sample LaCtaG_FD_192421 | JGI IMG/M metagenome (GOLD analysis project Ga0247844, IMG submission 192421) | Freshwater microbial communities from meromictic Lake La Cruz, Castile-La Mancha, Spain - LaCruzMarch201714.5m_1 | ecosystem: Environmental > Aquatic > Freshwater > Lake | place: Spain: Castile-La... | reverse complement strand
GTAGATTTCATTGTTATCGACGACAACTCTTTCTAACTTGGCCTCTCGCCATTCCACATCCTCATATTTTTGATTATAAACACCAAAATAAGGAAGAACTTTGTAGATTTCTTTGTTATCGACAACAACTCTTTCTAATTTGGCCACTCGCCATTCCACATCCTCATATTTTTGATTATAAACACCAAAATAAGGAAGAACTTTGTAGATTTCTTTGTTATCGACAACAACTCTTTCTAATTTTGCTTCTCTCCATTCCACTACTTGGCTTTTTTGATTATAAACTCCAAAATGAGATATAATACTTTTGCTAGATTTATCATTAATAAGATTTTGTTTTATTGTGTCTATTTTGCATTCTATTTTGAAATCTAGCCCAATAATGCAAAAGTTTTGAAATATTTGGTAATAATTATCTTCAATAATTTCATTGTCATCTAGGTTTTGATTAATCACATTTAAATTTTTTGATACTTGATCATCTTTCTTTTTAGAGCATGAAAAAAGAATCAATAATAAAAATGATAAAAATTTTAGAATATACATGATACAACCTTAAATTATTTTCTAGCTTGTAAAAAATGTTCAATGTGTGCTTTTAGTTTCATCTGCGCTCTTGCATTTTCTGAATCTGCACCATTTGTTTTTACTTCACTGTAAAATGATTTTTTCATATCCATGTGACGATAAATTTTTAAAACTTTTTTATCCACTGCTTCAACATTCTCGCCTATGGATTCTAGGAAATTTTTTGTCATTTCCTGTTGATCAAAAATATCACTTAGATAATCTAATTCTTCAGTATTAAGGTTAGATTTCATGTCCCATTTCTTTGTGTAGAGCATATCAATTTTTTCAAGTAATCCATCTTCAATATGAGACATCCTAGCAAGAGCAATTACTGGGAGCACTTTATAGCGCAATTTTAACATGTAAATAAGGATATTTTTTTCTCGAAATGATTCCTGTTCAAGTCTTGAAAGATCTTCACGATTAACTTCGCCAGCATTCATGGCAATGTTTTTATCAAGACCTTCTTTTACCACGTCAAAAAAACTTATTTCTTTAATATTTTCATCATGAAAAGTTGCAAGTAATTTTTGTTGAAGAGAATTTTTTTTGTGCATGGTTGCAGCAAGGGCGTATAAATTTTTCATCTCATTAGATTTAGAAGTTGAATTTAAACTCCATTTTCTCTCTGAACCTTTTAAGTATTCTTTAGTCGTTTTAAGAAATTCAATCATGGCCTCAAATTTATGATCTTCTCTAAGGGCAACATAATCAATTTCAGTGTTTTCCACATTATGAGATAATTGAAATTCAAAGGAATAGAAAAATTTAGTGGCTTCAAGAGTTTTTTTTGTGAGTGATTTAGCTTTTTCCATGAGTTCAATGGCCTGCTGTCTCATTTGTGCAGCATCCTTAGGTTTCATGGTGGTAAACATCACACTAGTGAGATCTTTCATGTCATCAGTTGTTTCACCTAGTTTAGAAGTTTGCTGACGCATATTTCTAGTGTCGTCATGCATATCATTCATTTTATTTTTTACAGAACATCCCGAAAGAAGGACTGTTACTACAAAGGTACTTAAAATTAAAGGTTTCATTATTTATCACTCCAAAAAAGTGTGGAAAAGAATTTAACCTGAGATTTATAACATGGATTAGAATTTTTAGATTGCGTTTTGAAAAGATGACAGGGTGATTGGAGAACCTTTTAGATTAAAGTTCTCCAATTTATTGATATTACTTAAACACTATGTATTTTTTTTAGAGATACTTTTTTTTATCGCCGAAGTTTTAGCTTTAGTTGTTTTTTTTATTGCCTTAGCTTTTTCACCAATGGTTTCAGTTACCTTAAAAGTTACTTTTTCAGCTTTAGCTTTTGCTTTACTTGTATCAATACCAGTCATTTTTTCAAATTTTTCCTGAATTTTTTCAATTTTATGTTTTTTAGTTTCAAGAAAATTCATGGCGCGATCAATTTCTGATCGAACTTTTTTTTCAATAAAAAGTTCAATGTCTTTTCGTTCACGATCTACTATTTTTTTTACTCTACTTAAATCTTTTTCATGAACTATATGATTTAACTCTTTTTTTGTTTCCTGAAATAAATGTTTTACCTTATCACCTAATTCTTCCAGATGCTTTTTTTTCAGAAATTGATCAAACTCTAAAAGAACCGAGGCCTTGATATTTTTCCAATCCTTGCTTTCTTCCTTAGTTTTAGAATTTTTTGTTTCATTACTCATGATGATCAACTCCTTTTCGCAGAATTATCGAACTCAATCTATTATATGATAAAAAAATTTGTTTTTACAAAGGGGCATTCTATGTCCAAATCCAAAACTTTTTTCTGATACCTTTAAAATGGGTGGAAATTGTCGACGTTTATATTCAGATTGATAATAAAGGTTTTTTACTTTAAGAATGGTTTCAGATTGAAAACCTAATTCTTTTAAGTTTTTAGTGGAAAATTTTCCTGAAAGCAGGTGGCAAAGGATTGAATCTAGTTCTTCATAGGGTGGTAGTGAATCCTGATCCTTTTGATTTTCCCTTAATTCTGCACTGGGAGCTCTTGAAATCATTTCTGATGGGAATGGAGCGCCATATTTTTTTTGTATAAAATGCACTAGTTGATAGACTTGAGTTTTGTAAAGATCACCGATTAAGGAAAGTGCTCCTACGCTATCGCCATAGAGAGTGGAATAACCAACAGCAAGTTCTGATTTATTTGAAGTATTAATGACTAGAGAACCTGTTTGGTTTGATCGGGTATAGAGAAGTAGCCCTCTAAGCCTTGCCTGGATATTTTCATCACTGAGACCAGTAAGTTCTTGGGAGAAAATATCTTTAAAAGTATTTCGAGCAACAGAATGTATAAAACGAATAGGTAAGTAGTTTAATTTTAAATTGAGATTTTTTACTAATTCCGTACATAATTTAAAACTAAGGTCCTGGGAAAAAAATCCTGGCATATAGATGGATTCAATTTCCTGCCCAGGTTTTAAAGAAAGGGCGGTGATCGCAAGGACAAGTCCTGAATCAATCCCTCCAGAAAGAGCAATCAAAAATTTATTCATTCCATTTTTGCGAGCATATTCCTGAAGACCAAATGATAGTGCAGCAAGAACTTCTTCGCATTCCTGATCCGTCCATGGTCTTAGTTCTGGAAAATAGGAATGTGTGTTTTCAACAAAATCATTTTTTGTGGGTTTTGGAATGATGTGTTTATTTTTTAAGATATTTTTTAAGGACAATTTATCCCAACTTTCTTGAAAGATTGGAGAAAGATGAAGGAGAGATTCTTTATTTTGAATAAAACTTCTACCATCAAATAGTAACTCATCTTCACCCCCTACAACATTAACATAACAAAAAATCGCTCCAGAGAGAGTGGTACTTGCCTTTTGTGCCAATTCACAACGTTGATTAAATTTTAAGTGTGTAAAGGGACTAGCAGAAATATTAATGATTAAATCAAGGACAATTGAATGTTTATCACAAAATTTTTTTAAAAGTGTGGTGGGATTATTTTCAGCATCTGATTTAGTTTCACCCCAGAGATCCTCACAAATTTGAAGGCCCAGATGATAGTCATTCCATTTCAAATATCCAGGATGTACTCCGGGGGTAAAATATTTTTTTTCATCAAAAATATCGTAGTTAGGTAAGAGCATTTTTCGATAGATGGCTTGGCTTTTTTTGCCACATTCAAAGGAAAAGATCACATTATAAATTTTTTGATTTTCGTAAAGAAGACCGCCAGCAAGAAGTAAAATATTTTCATTTGGTGAAAGCCCTAAAAAAAAATCCTCTAATTTTTTTAGATGATCATTATAGTGATCGATAAAATCTTGATCAAGGCAAAGATCTTTTAGCGGATAACCACAAAGGGCAAGTTCAGGAAGAATGATAATTCTTGGACTAGTCGTCTCCTTTAATTGGAGGGATACTTTTTGTATTATCACTTGCCTAATGCTAGAAAAATCGGCCATGGTTTGGTGTGTTTGGGCCAATATTAACGTTAGGTTCTCAATTGAATTTTTTAGTTGATCTTGAATCATGATTCATCTTCTCCCAAAAATTCTTTTTTTAGAATCATTTTAGTAAATAATGAAGGCATTTTTATGATCACTCAAAATTCAAAAACAGCTAAAGTCGTAGTTGTTGGAGCTGGCCTTGCTGGATCAGAGTGTGCTTGGTTTTTGGCAAATAGAGGAATAGAAGTCATTCTAATTGAAAGAAAAAAAATAGCTTTAAATCCCTCTCAGAAAAATCCTCATTTTGCCGAATTAGTTTGTACAAATTCTCTAAAATCACTTCAGCCAAATTCATCCCATGGCCTACTAAAAATAGAGATGGAAAAATTAGGATCTCTCGTTTTAAAGGTGGCCCATCAAACCGCTGTACCAGCTGGAGATGCACTAGCAGTAGATAGAGATTTGTTTTCAGCTGCTATTACTAAGGAATTAGAAGCCCATCCCAAAATTAAGATTGTAGATCAGGATGTATCAAACCCAACTGAAGAATTAAAAAAGTGGGAGGCAAATGCCATTGTGGTGGCCACTGGTCCTCTAACTTCAGTTGCTCTAGAGTCTTGGTTAAAAGAATTAACAAAAGATAATTTATATTTTTATGATGCCATTGCGCCAGTGGTGGATGCAGAAACCCTCGATTATTCAAAATTGTATTTTAAAGATCGCCACAAGGATCCAGTGGATTCTGCCGATTATTTAAATGCGCCCTTTACGAAAGATGAATATATTCATTTTATTTCAGAACTTAAAAATGCAGAAAAAGTAAAACCTAAAAACTTTGAAGAGGAAAAATTTTTTGAGAGTTGTTTACCCATAGATTTAATGGCGGAACGTGGAGATGAAACTGCTCGATTTTCCTGTATGAAACCAATTGGACTTGCCCTTGATCCCAAGGGAAAGTGGCCCTACGCGGTACTGCAACTTAGAAAAGAAAACCTTTTGGGATCAGCTTTTAATTTAGTAGGTTTTCAAACGCGTCTGACTTATCCAGAACAAAAAAGAGTTTTTAGATTAATACCTGGACTAGAAAATGCTGAATTTTTGCATTTTGGATCAGTTCATCGAAATACCTATCTTGATTCATCAAAATTAATTAATTGGGATTTATCACTAAAATCTGACCCTCAAATTTATTTTGCTGGTCAAATTTTAGGTGTGGAAGGGTATACGGAAAGTGCTGCTATGGGTTTATACGCAGGACTACAAGTTTTTCATAAAATTTCTAAGGGAGTTTCCTTAGAAGCTCCCGCAACCTCTACACCCATTGGCGCACTTTTAAATTATATAAAAACCTGGGAAAGACCGGTCCCATCAAATATTAATTTTGGACTTTTACCAATTGTTGATTCGTCCCTTATTGATAAAAAAATTGATAAAAAAAAGCAGAGAAAAGATATTGCAGCTAAACGTGCCATTGTTGCCATGGAAAGTTACTATTCAGTTTTAGATTCAGTTCCTGGCAATGGAGATTTTAATGTTCTTTCTCATTGATCATCTTTTATATCGCGATGATTTGGTTGAGCACTTGGAATTAATTTTGCCTCTTGATCAAGAGGGAGTGATTAGAACTTTTATTCATCAACCTGGTCTTCAGGGAAATTTAGAAAAGCGCAAAATTTATTCACAAATGGCCTTTCAAGAGGGCAAAAAAAAGTTGTTTGATTATATCCTTCACGTTCCTTTTTTTATGCCTAATCTCTTAAATGTCTCTGAAGAAATGATTATTTTTTCCAATGGTTTAATTCCAGTTCCACCTCTGGGAAAAGCAAAATTGAAGTTTTATTACTTGCATGAATGGATTTGGGACGAATTAAACTGGTCAGGTTTAAGTTGGTGGAAAAAAATTTTGCTTAAGAGTTATGAAAAAAGAGTACTACTTAGTCTTCAGCAATCCACCTTTCCCATTTTGGTTTCTTCCCAGGTTTTGGCAAAAAAATTACAACTAAATCATTATCAATGTATCGCTTCTTTTTATAAGAGTGAAGATTTTCCATTGGTGGAAATGGAGGGGCTAAGAGAAGCCTATTCCCTTTGCTTGGATGGAGTGAGGAAAGAGGACAGCGAATATTTACAAACACTCTTTTTGCAAGATTCAAAGCAGGAATGGTTTATTTTTGGTAAAAATAACTTTGAAATTGGCCTTCCTGAAAAAGTCCAATACTATGAGACTTTTTGTGCAGGACAATTGCAGGCAGCATTTTTACAAAGTAAATGTTTTATTTCCTTTGGTAGGAGTGCTTTTCCCAAAATAGAGCTAGCTTCACTTTCCTGCGGAGTTCCCATTGTTATTCGTGAAAATCTCATCACTTATGAATTTATCCCAACTGGACTTCGCCTATCTTTTAGTTCAATGAATGAACTAGGCATTGTCTTGCAGCAATTATCAATGCACGCACCCAAGTTTGATGGGAAAGAGATGCGTCGGTTTGCCCTAAGGTTTAATGAGAAACATTTTAAAGATAAAGTACAGAGATTTTTAATAAAATAAAAAAAGAGTGATTGATTATTTCAAATTGTTCTCATAAATTATGGTAACTTCCAATTTTCTTGGATGACACGAATTATAGTAACTTTATAGGAGTTTCGTATGAAAAAATTTTTAGTTCTTTCTGTTCTTGCACTTGGTTTAACTGCTTGTTTTGAAAAAAAAGAAGAAGTAACTACTGAAGCTGCTCCTGCTCAAACTGAAGCTGCGGTTGAAGCTGCTCCTGCTGTTGAAGCTGCTCCTGCTGAAGCTGCTCCTGCTGCTGAAGCTGCTCCTGCTGAAGCTGCTCCTGCTGCTCACTAAGAAAAAATATAAATATTTTTTAAATTTAATTTAAAGATCATTTATATATTAAAGGGAAAGGTGCTATTAAATTAATACCTTTCCCTTTTTAGTTTGGAGTTTTATGCAAAAACAAAATCATATTCAAGAACTCTCACTTTCTATGATGAGTTTCTATCAAAATCTAAATGAAAATATTTTTCAACAAGTTAATTTGAATAAAGTTAAGCCAAGTCCAATAGATGAAGAGGAAAGCTTTGAGGAAACCTTAGAGGATGGTCAGGATCTATGGACAGATGAGGATGATGAAGGGGAATTTGAGGATGATTTTGGAGAAGATGAGGATGAAGATAGTGAGGAAGATAGTGATTGGGATGAGGAAGAAGATGAAGTTTGGGAAGATGGAGATGATATAGAAGATGAAGAAGAGGATGGAGATTTTGATGAGGACGAGGATTATTTAGATGAGGAAGAAAATGAAGATAAAGACGACCAAAATTTATAAGTATTTGTTAGATTTTTTCAGGTTAGTTGCTTCTACACGAACTACCATATATTTCCACAAGTTTTGACATAGTTCATTTCAAGAGTAATTTCATTAATGGTAAAAAAAGATTTTCAAATATTGATTAATAAAAATCATACTTATCATTTTTTTGAGATGCCTTATTGGCACCTCAAAAAAATAGTAAGGATCTACAAAATTGTCGATTAATTTTAGTCAGTTAATTATAACAAAATTTAGTTTTGAGAATTGGACTGTTTTTTTATCGTTTTAATTGTTGAATGATTAATGATCTTACCTTTTGCATTACAAAGATTGGCCATTGCAAAATAGTCGCATCCGCCTTCTCTATCACATTCCTTCTCCTTCGAAGAATCATTTCGACATACACAAGTTTGCCCTTTCGGAATTGCTGCTTCATTTTCATTTGGACAAGTCTTAGCAGCAAAAACTGAAATACTGAAAGTTGCAATTAGAGGTAAGATGATTTTTTTCATAATTTCCTTCTGTTAATTGTTTAAACTTCGCTATAAGAATTTTAACATAATAATTCAATTTAAAAAAGAAGTGGCATTAATTTTTCTTTTTTTGAGAATAAAACTAAATTGCTCAATTATTTTTTAATGGTCTGCACTTAATAATATTTTCTCTTCTTGTATTTTCATATTTATATTCTTAACTGCCATTACTTCTCAATTTTTCGACTATAAAAAGTGGCATAAAAACTTGGAACTACATAAAGCGTAAGAACCGTGGAGAAAAGTAAACCTCCAATAACGGCAATGGCAAGCTTGCTCCCAGCATATTGTGTCCAAACTGGGGGAGTTTTCTATCTTCACTTCCCTTATAGGTAAGACAGCAGTCACATCCCACTTTATCAGAGCGAAAGTAACCAGTTCCATCAATGTTAACAAGATAATGTGGGCGATTTTTTATTTTTATAAACTCAAATTTTTCCAGAATCTTTGAATGTTGAACCAAAGAAAATAATCTTTTAAAAACCCCTCGAAACTCTTCCCACTTCACCTGATCCATAACATCTCTAAGATGAGTATCAGAAGGAACTTTTGCAATTCCAAATAAGGTCCTTAGATTTTTAAATTTAATGTCGACTTTCATGTCGTTTTGAAAACTAAGAAGAGATGGGTATTTCAGAGCAAAAATAGCATAACTGGACATGAAAAAATCATGGAGTGTTATTGCTTTGAATCCTTTCCTTGGGTCAGTAATTTTTTGGAATGACCTATGCAAAATATCAATACAACTTTGGATTCTAATAGTTTTAGGTTTCCTGGACATATTTAAAAATTCTCCGTTAAGAGAATCTTAAATGGCCAAGAATTATCTGAACAGGCCAAAGATTAAGAAAATAACAATAAATACGTAAAAATTTCTGACTAAAATTCAAACACCGGGAATTGTTACATAATATTATTTTAAATGATGAGATAAATTTTTCAAAATAATTTAAAATATTGCACTTTGTGACAAAACCTTCGTAGCATTTACTTATCAGCAATAATGCTGAAGTGGAAAAAGTGGAGGTTGTTTTATGAAAAAACTTAGTGTTCTAGTTGTTTTATTGTTTTCATTTTTGGCTCAATCGAGAGAATTATCCTGTTATGTTAAAAGTAGTGATAATCTTGATTATAAAACTTCCTATATTAAGGAAAATTCAGCAAAACCAGGATTACCCATTGAATATGCCACATTTTGGATAGAAGGCCTCGAAGAATCTATCTATTATTCTTTAGATTTTGAAGTAAAAGCGGAAAAACAAAACGGTGTGATAAGCAGACAATTTTTTTATAAAAGAAATGCAAAGAATATAGAAAAAAAATTCACTAAATATGTTGAGCGTAATTCTTTAGAAGTAATTCTAGATGAATATCAAGATTCTAAAGTAGTTGGTGAAATTAAATTAAAATTAGATTATAGATTTTGGACATTTTCCCTCACTTATTCTAAAAAGCAATCTGGTTCAAATAATGGATTTGAATTAAATTTAAGTGGTCGTTGTGACAAAGTAACTGGTTTTGGAAATTACATTGATAATACTGGTGGTAGTACTAATTAACCTCAATTCGGCCTTTTATAAGCGAGCCAGAGCTTGATTAGGCATTTTGATACATGGTTTTTTATCCTGATAGGTGTAAGAAATAAGTCCGGCAATAATATTTACAAGAAAATTTGTCGGACTTCTGTGCCTAGAATGTTCAATGTCTGAGATATTTTTTAGCTGATCAAATATGGTTTCTATAATAAATCTTTTTCTAAGCATAATTTTATCGTAAATTCTTAATAATTTATTTTTCATATTACCTCTTATATTTGTAATGAATTCTAAGTTTTGAGCAAATAATTCTTCAAATAATTTCTGACCTAAATATCCTTTATCTCCATACAATTTTCCAAATAAATTTGAACAAAGATTTTTTACTGGAACTTTATCGTGAGTATTTCCAGCAGTAATTTTTGCATTGAGAATTTCACCTTTTTCATTCACAACGATGTGCAGTTTTAATCCAAAAAACCAGCCCATACTACTTTTTCCACGCATAGCAATCCCATGGAATACTTTATTTCTATTAATTCTAATATTTCTGCAAACAGCGATTGATGTTGAATCTATGAAACTAATCCCAGTACATTGAACAAAATTATTTTTAAGAAAATGAGTTAAGGGAATTAAACAATATGGCATCCATTCTACAAATCTTGAATAGCTAAGAAGTTTTGGAAAATCATTTTTGTGGTTTTCTATTAAATAATAATAAAAAATTTAAAGTTTTTAAAACCAGAGCTGTGATATAAAACAAGAATTGTCATTAGTTCACTCAATGCCATTCTAGGTTTAAACCCACGACTAGATTTCTGAGAAATAAGTAAGAAATTATTATTTGTATTTTTATTTAAGGCCTTGACGTAATCATCAATATCGCAAAATAATTCTAGTAACTTCACTTTTAACCCCATTTTTTGTTGTCGCAAATTAATCATGAGGTAAAAGAAAGGGGCCGTGAAGGCCCCTTTCTATATTTTTCTAAATTCTTACAAATAAGTCCGAATTGAGGTTAACTTATTAATTTATTAACTTTGAGGTGAATTATGAAATTTATAGTAATTTTAGCAACATTTATTTGTTTATCGGCATTTTCACGTGATATGGAAATGCTTCGTTCAAACGATTTCAAAAATGATTGTAGTTTAGTGCAGCAGAATTCTTTGAATAAATTGCAAGCATTTATTGATTCTCATAAAATTAATGGACTTTATACTGCTGTTGCGGTTGCCGACATTGGCAATACAGGTTGTACTCTTTACGTTACTCTGCAAAATAGCAATTATCGTTTAGTATTAGAACGTAAAAATGTTTATAGTCCATCTATATGGGAAAAAGGTAATATAGAAAATTCTCTTAATGAAACTATAAGTAAACTTGAGTCGGATCCAAATTATTTGCTCCATACTGTTTCAAAAAGTAGAACATCTACTTTAAATACGTATTATGAGGTTTTTTCTCTAACTATAGTTCAGAAATAATAAAATACCTCAATTCCCTATGGTATTAATTGGCTATTTAATAGATCGAAATTACGGATAAATGAATAGAGTTTTTTGAAAAGTGTTAGTACTCAATAAAAACTCTATTCTATATAACATTATAATTTTATAACTCATTCTAGGATTTAATTTTACGACTATAAAAAGTCGCATAAAAACTTGGAACCACATAAAGCGTAAGAACCGTGGAGAAAAGTAACCCTCCAATAACTGCAATGGCAAGAGGGACTCTAGTTTCTGCACCTGGTCCAAGGGCAAGGGCAGCTGGCAATGTTCCAGCAATGGTGGTTAATGATGTCATCACAATAGGGCGAAGTCTAAGTGGACAGGCCTTAAGAAGAGAATCAAAAATGGATAAATTTTCTTTTTCTCTTACTTGATTTGTAAATTCCACTAACATAATAGAATTTTTTTTCACAATTCCAGCGAGTAAAATAAGTCCAATCATACTGTAGAGATTGAGTGAAAAACCTGTGAGCAAAAGTGAAATAAAAGCTCCGGCAATACTAAAAGGAAGCGCCAGTAGGATAGTGAGTGGGTCTCTAAAACTATTAAACTGTGCTCCAAGAACCATGTAACTAATCATGATTCCCATTAAAAAGATCATGATAAAATTTTTCATGGAATTTTTAAAATCCTGAGAGGCTCCCGATACTTCTACCGTATATCCAGCTGGCATTATTTTATCTAATTGTATTTTGATATCAGCAATAATTTTATCGAGAGATAGTTTTGGTTTTGATTGTCCAAAAACATTCACTGCTCGTTCGCGATTTTGTCTTGTGGTTGAGAGAAGTCCTGGAACCTTTTCGATTTTACAAATTTCACCCAGTGGAACTAATTGTCCTCGGTTATTTCTAATGGATAAGTTTTTTATAATATCAATATTTTGTAATTCACTATCTCTTAATTTAATTCGCACATCAAATCTTCTTCCTCCACTACTCATTTTACTGATCACAAGCCCGCTGACACTTGCTTGCAATGTTTTGGCGATATCTTCAACACTAACACCTCTTTCCTGGGCCTTTTCTCGAATAGGAATGATTCTCATTTCTGTAACGTGTCCTTTAAAATTGCTGTCCACATCATCTATAGATTTTGAATCTTCAAGAATTTTTTTTGATTTATCTACAAGGGCAGTTAGCATTGGCCACTCAGCACCAGTGATTTTAAATTCCACATTGGCCCCCTGACCTCGTCCCTGGGAAAATCCCTGAGTGGAGGGATCTTGAACCATGATAAATGGACCTGGAACTTTTTCTTTAAAAACATTTCGTAGATATTCAGCAATATCAAGGTGGGATGGATGTTTTTTGCCATTTAGGTCAGGGCGTTCTTTAACTGGAAGTAATGTCACATAAACAAAAGCAGAGTTTGCTTCATTACCGGAAAATCCTCCAATAGAAATGAAGTAACGACTAATTTGTGGAGTCGTAAGAAGAATTTTTTCAATTTCCTTTGATTTTTGATCGGTAAATTCAATAGTGGATCCCGGTTTTGTTTTAATTAAAACCATGAGTGTTGATTGATCCTGGGCCGGGACAAATTCCTTGGTCACAAATTTTGCACTATAGAGGGTAGGTATTAAAATCACTAAAGACACAAGGAGTGTTTTTATGGGGCGATTGAGTGACCAGGCAAGTGTCTTTATATAAAAAATTTCCAAGTGTTTCATCATTTTTTCACCTGGAGCTACTCTTGGTGTTTTCTTTGATCCTGTTTGGGAAGCTCTCATGGGTGTGAATACTAGGGCATCAATAGTGGAAAAAAAAATGGCAAGAGTCATAGTGATTGCAAATTGATAGAAAAATTGCCCGATAATTCCCTGCATATATCCAATGGGAAGAAAGATCGCCACTACAGCAACGGATGTGGCAATAACTGCAGCGACAATTTCATCAGTCCCTTTAATTGAAGCCACCACCCAGTCTTTAGTTTGTGTATGCCACCTATTAATATTTTCTAATACCATAATATTATCATCAACGATCATTCCAACGGCCAGCGTTAGGGCAAGCATGGTGAAGTTATTCAGTGTAAATCCTAGATAATTCATGGCAAAAAAAGTGGCAAAAAGAACTGTGGGGATTGATTGAATAATATTAAAGGTGGCACTAAAAGATCCAAGAAAAAACCACACAACTAGAGATGTCATAAGTACTGAAATTAGAATCGTAAATTTTAATTCATTCATGGATTCTTCGATAAATTGAGTGCTATCGAAATTGAGTCCCATTTCTAGTTCTGGAGGAAGAATTTTTTGAACTGCAATTAATTTTTCTTTGACTAATTCTCCTACTTTTACAGCATTAGCACCTCGTTGTTTTCTAATACCTAGTCCAACGCTACTTTTTCCATTTACACGGCTTATTCTCTGAACTTCTGCAATTCCATCTTCTAATTCAGCGACGTCTCTCAGCATCAGTGGATTAAAATTGGGAGACCCTCCACGGCGATTAATGGCAATTTTTCCAAAATCATTGATGTTATCAGTTTCACCCATCACTCTAAGAATGAGATCTTCATTATTTTGTTTTAAAGATCCAGATGGTAATTCCTTTTGTTCTGTTTGTACGGCACTCACGATATCAAGAGTAGAGAGTTCAAATTTTTCAAGGGATTTTAGGCTGGGCCAAATTCTTAAATTGGGTTCAATATATCCACCAAGAATAATATCGGACACTCCTTCGATGGTTTGAAATTTATCCTTTATTCGATCTCTCACATAAATCATGAGCTCTCTAGAGGAGAGTTTATCGCTAGTCACACTTAGCCACATGATGGGCCGATCTTCTGGATTAACTTTTGTAATAATGGGAGAGTCAATATCTTTAGGTAAATTTCTTTGGGCCTGTAAAAGTTTTGATTGAACTTCTTGTACTGCTAAATCAATATCTTTTCCAAGTTCAAATTCCACACTGATATTTACTTGGCCACGCCTAGCTGTGGTATTAATATTTTTAACATTTGAAATAGTGGAAATCTGTCCTTCGATGGTATCGGCCACATCGAGTTCTAATACCTCGGGAGCAGCACCCTCCCACCCAACGCTTACGTTCACTACGGGAAAATCAATGTCGGGATTTTGGGAAATACCTAGTCGGTTATAACCAATAATTCCAAAAAATAAAAAGGCCGCCATAAGCATCCAGGCAAAAACCGGTTTTTTTACTGAGTATTCCCAAATGCTCATAAATTTTCTCCGCTCATGGTTTTTAATTTTATAAGGGCCAAATTCCAGGAAATGGTGTTTTCCGATAAATCATTGAGACTTTGAATATAGGTATTGAGTGCCTGCATTACTTCTAAACTAGTAACAAGTCCTAGGGAGTATTCTTTTTTAATTTCCGAAGTATTTTTTTTATTAATGGAGACAACTTCTAGATAAATTTTTTGTTGTTTATTAAGTTCCATTAACCTGTCGTGGGAGATATTTATTTGTTGAATGAGTTCTTCTTTAAAATCAGTTTTTTCTAAATAGGCCTGTTCCATTTTTAGCGCCGATTCTCGAACCTTTGCTCTTGTCAGTCCTCCTTCAAAAAGAGGAAGTTTAAGATTGAGTGAAAGATTCCATTCAGGATCTGGAATACTGGATGCAGAATTTTTTAAAAGATAATTTCCTTCTAGATCAATAACGGGAGAGTAGGTTGCTTGGTTTGCTTTTTTTTCCTCTTCAAGTGATTGTACCAGTTCTTTTTTTTGCATGAGGAGTGGGTGAGAATCAATGTTTGCTAGGTAAAATGTTTTTTCCCGGACTTCGCCCAGGTTCTCTTCTAAACTAGGTAGTATCATTGAATTAAGTTGATCGTTTGAAATATTGCAAATTCTTAATATGTTACTTTTAGCATCTCGTTCCTGTAATTTTTCCTGATCTCTTTGGGATTTATAGTTAGCTGTTTGAACTTGGGATGAAAGTAATTCTGTTTGTCTGCTACGACCAATCTTTACTCTAGATTTAAGTAGTTTTTCCCGATCTTCAGATAGCTGAAGAAGTTCAGAAAAGTTTTTGCTTCTAGAGGCATGAAGTTGAGCTTGGAAATAGTATTGAGAAATTTGTGCTAGGAGATCCATTTCCTTTGCTTTGATTAATTGCTCCTGAGCTAAAATGCGATGATTAAAACTACTTAAACCATAAAATTCTCTAAACCCACTGAATATTGCCTGAGTGGCTTTTAATCCGATGAGCTCATTAGTATTATTGATTCCATTATTATCGTAATAACTTTTTTTTCCTAGTTCAGTAAATGTGGCCCGAGCAGAAATTTGAGGTAGAACTGTGCTTAAAATTTCCTTTTTTTCTTCTTTTAAAATTTCTAATTCTAGATGCTGAATTTTTTGATTTAAATTGGCCACTTTGGCGATTTCAAACCAATATTTTAAATCCTTAGTTTGGGACTTTGCAGAAAGGGGAAAAATAAATATAAAAATAAATTTTAAGGATAATTTTAATAATTTCATGATTGTTGCCCTGAATTAGTAAAGATGGGTGGGTTAATATTGGTTATACTATCTCTATGTTGGTAGAGAATTTTTTGATAGGGAAGCTGAATATTAAGTGTTTTAAAAAGTTTGATCATATCATTGCAAAAAGTATTTTTTGTTTTGAGATAATTTTCTTTTTGAACCCAAAAGGAAAACTGAACTTGGATGTGGTTTTCTTTGAAATTTTCCACGATAAAAACAGGGCGTGGTTCATCTAAAATAAGTGGATTTTGTTCAGTTAGGTTTAAAAGTGAACGCTCAAAATTTTCCAAATCCTCTTGAAGTGTTAAGTAAAAGTTTAGATCCACTCTTCTAATATCAAAATAGGTAATATTAGTAATTTGTGATTTCATGAGCGTTTCATTGGGAACGCGAATAAGAAGATTATCTAAAGTTCTCAAATTTGTAGAAAGAAGACTGACTGAAATAACGACCCCAGAAGCATCGCCAATTTGGATAATGTCTCCAGGGCGAAAGGGGCGTTCAGTCATGAGAAAAAGACCACTAATAAAATTCGAAACGGAAGTTTGAGAGGCAAATCCAAGGGCAACAGTTAAAATCCCGGCCGCACCCAGAAGAATTTTCAAATTAAATCCAGCATAATCGAGTGCAAAGACAAAGAGAGCAATTTGTAAAAAACCCTGAATTATTCTATTTAAAACCTTTGCCTGTAGATGTCCCTGTTTTTTTTTAATAAATTTTTGAAAAAGTACTCCAAGAATTTTAATGGCCATAAATCCTGTAGTGAGGATGATGATGCCTTCAAAGATTTTTGTCATGGTACTGCTCCTACACTTTAGATTTACAATTAAGGTTTACACTTTAGGTTTACACTTTAGGTTTACATTTTAACTGACTAGATTTGCCAGTGCCTTAATCAGAAAAGTGCGCTCATCTTTTTTTTGTGGTTTATGGATGAGAAGGCAATCTCCTGCTTCTTCTTTTGGAGGAGCTTCAAATTCAATTTTAATTTGTTTATCATTTTCCACCCTGGTGACGACTAGAGTATCAGTAAAAAAAATTTGTTGTTTACTCACGTAGAGAGAAAGATATTGAAAGGGCACTTTTATCCTTTCAAGAAAAAGTTCCCTGTGACTTTTATTTTTCAAAACAATTTTGGTCACGGCACGGTAGGGGAAAAAATCCAATTCTTCAAAGCGCAATTTTGCCTTCGTTCGTGCACTATAGCAGAGTTCGCCTTCTTCAGAGCTTGGACCAAACCAGGTGTCTGAGGGGCGATGAACGGGAATAGTCATGAGGGTGTTCTGTTGGGTTCCATAGCTTAAACTTAACCAAACTGAGTGGCTGATAAAAATGGTTACTTCTTCTCTCGGAGGAAGGTGAAAGGCCTTCTCGGGACGCACAACCACTGGGCGATTTGCTAGTGTAGGGTGGAAGGAAAGATGGTCTACGGTTTTATCTACGCCAAAGCGATGTACTTCGAGATTAGGCGGAATTTCATCTGTATAGGGGATTTGAATATTCATTTCTTTTTGCGCGGAACTTCCCTGGGTTCTAGTATAGAGTCGCCATTCATTGGCGTAGCGCTTAATCCAAAGTTCTAAGGGGCCAATTTTCCAACTTCCCACCTCATTTGCACTAAGTTGATGAGTGGCCCAAAAATCGAGAGTTTGAGGTTTTTGTGATGAATTGATTGCAGGTGTTTCCATGGTGAGATCCTCAATTTTGAACAAATATGCTAGATATGACCTAGACAAATCCATCCTTTTCTTTTGATTTTGCTGAGAGGGGAGTACTTTGTACAAATCTCAGTAAAATGGAGAATTTATGATGTTTAAAAAAAATGTACTCTTTTATTTTTTCTTGTCAGCTTTTTTTTGTCAGTTGGTTTTCGGTGCAAAAAATCCCCCACTTGCCACTGTTACAAAAGTTGATTTACCAAGATATGAGGGTAAGTGGTACGAGATAGCTAGACTACCTAACTCCTTCCAAAAAAAATGTTTGCTAACTGAAGCAAATTATAAAAAATTAAATAACAATTCTATAGAAGTGATTAATACCTGTATTACTAAAAGCGGAAAATTGGATCGTATTACTGGTGTCGCTAAAATTAAAGATCAAGACACAAATGCCAAATTAGCAGTACGTTTTAATAATCTCATTTTTAAAATATTTTTCTTTATTCCCAGTGGAAAGTATTGGATTTTGCAATTATCCTCCAATGAATCAGGTCCCTATGAATATGCTGTAGTAGGCGATCCAAGTAGAAAATTTTTATGGGTTTTATCCAGAAATCCAACTATGTCAGCAAGTACCTATAGTGAAATTTTGAAAATATCTAAGACTCAAGGATTTGCCGTTGAAAAGATGTTTCTCTCAAGAGAATTAAATTAAATTTTGACGATTACTACCTCTCTTAGGTTAAACTCTAAAAAATAATAAATTTTTTAGACGTTTAATTTAGGAGAGGTTGTCCATGGAATTTCGAATTGAAAAAGATTCAATGGGAGAAGTGAAAGTCCCTAAGAATGCCTATTACCAAGCTCAAACTCAAAGAGCTGTTGAAAATTTTCCCATTAGCGGCCTTAGATTAAAAAATTCACTCATTCAGGCCCTTGCACTCATCAAAAAATCTGCAGCCATAGTCAATAAAGAAATGAATTTTATTACAAGTGAGCAAGCAGAATATATTTGCAGAGCTGCCGATGAAATTATTGAAGGTAAATTATACGAGCATTTTCCCATTGATATTTATCAAACTGGTTCAGGAACTTCATCAAACATGAATTGTAATGAAGTTATTGCTAATCGCGCTAACGAATTAGGAAAACTTAATAATAAGGATGTAAAAATTCATCCTAATGATCATGTAAATTTTGGACAAAGTTCCAATGACGTTTTTCCCACGGCCATTCGTGTGGCTGCTACCATGGATTTAAATAGAAATTTTTTTCCGGCCCTTGAAGAATTAAAAGATGCATTTATTGCTCAGGGTAAAAAAAATGCTCACCTTGTAAAAACGGGAAAGACCCATTTGATGGACGCTATGCCAGTGACTTTTGAACAGGTTTTTGGTGGTTATGCTCGGCAAATTCAATTGGGATTAGAGCGCGTGAAGTCCTCATTAACAAGGTTAAGTGAACTTCCACAGGGAGGAACAGCTGTTGGAACTGGAGTAAATACTCATCCAGAATTTGGTTCAAAGGTGGCCAAAGAATTATCTAAAATAACTGGATGTACCTTTTTAGAAGCTAAAGATCATTTTGAGGCTCAATCCTGTATTGATGCACCAGCAGAAGTTTCAGCACAATTAAAAACTTTTGCCTGTAGTTTGATGAAAATTTGTAACGATTTTCGTTGGATGAATTCTGGACCAAATTCAGGAATTGCCGAAATTGAAATTGCCCCACTTCAGCCTGGATCATCCATTATGCCTGGTAAAGTAAATCCTGTCATTGAAGAATCAACGGCCATGGTTTGTGCTCAAGTAATTGGAAATGATGTGACGGTTTCCATTGCGGCGCAATCGGGAAATTTTGAATTAAATGTGATGATGCCTGTGGCTGCCCACAATTTGTTAGAATCCATTGAACTACTAGGAAATGCCTGTCGCAATTTTTCACGAATGTCTGTGAGTAAAGTAAAAGTCAATGAAGCAAATATTAAGGAAAAGTTATATAAAAATCCTATTTTAGTTACAGCACTTAACCCCATCATTGGTTATGATTTAGCAGCTAAAATTGCCAAAAAATCCTATGCTGAAAATAGGTCACTTCTCGAAGTGGCCAAGGAGATGACCACACTCAGTGAAGCAGAATTAATAAAAGCTCTTGATCCAATTAAAATGACTAAAGGTGGAGTTTAAGAATCATGATTAAAAGAACTTTAGTTACTTCGGCCTTACCCTATGCCAATGGACCCTTACATTTTGGACATCTTGCTGGAGTTTATCTTCCTGCTGATATTTACGTTAGGCACTTGCGATTAAAAAAAGTAAAAGTCATTCATATTTCAGGCTCAGACGAGCATGGCGTGGCGATTATGCAAAACGCTCAAAAGGCAAATATTACCTATAAGGAATATGTTGATTCCTGGCATGAAAAACACAAAAAACTTTTTGCTGATTATATGATTGATTTTGATTTTTTTGGACAAACTTCCAGTGACTACCACCGAGAAGAAACCTTGAAGTGGTTTAAAGTGATGAATGATAAGGGTGCTTTTGAACAGAGGGATGAACCACAACTTCAGTGCCAGGATTGTCATAATTTTTTGCCTGATCGTTATGTGGAAGGTGAGTGTTATGTTTGCAAATATCCAAAAGCTAGGGGAGATGAATGCCCACAATGCGGTACCTGGATTGATGCATTAAAGTTAACTAATACATTGTGTAAATTTTGTGGTTCTAAGAATATCGAAGTGAAGACCTCTAAACAGTGGTATTTAACCCTTTCAAAATATTCCAAGGTTTTTAATGAATGGTTTAAGGATAAAACTTTTTGGAAAAAAACTGTTTACCCCTATGTTCAATCTTTAGTGCATGAGGGACTTGTGGACCGTGCGATGACGAGGGATTTAGATTGGGGAATTGATGTTCCACTTGTGGAAGCCAAGGGAAAAAAATTCTATGTTTGGTTCGATGCTCCCATTGGTTATGTGAGTAATACTAAAAAATATTTAGAAGAAAAAGGAATTCAGGAAGATTATTTAAAGGATTGGTGGCAATCAACGGAAACAAAAATTGTCAATTTTGTTGGAAAAGATAATGTGATTTTTCATTCCATTATTTTTCCCATGATGAGTCTCATTTCTGGATTTGCTCGTCCTGTGGATGAATTGCCTGCCAATCAGTTTGTGAATTTATACGGAAAGCAGTTTTCAAAATCTCAAGAATGGTACGTAGATGCTGAGGATGCCTATAAACAATTTGGTGTAGACGCTCTTCGCTATCAATTAACAACTTTAATTCCAGAAACCGCAGACACTAGTTTTACCTTCGAAGGTTTCGATGCTCGAGTCAATAATGAGCTAGCTAATAATTTAGGAAATTTGGTTAGTAGGTGTTTAAAATTTTGGGAAAAAAATTGGCCAGTCCTAGAACTGAAGGGTGAATTAAATGACGAATTAAGTAATGATAATATAATGGGTCAGGATTTCATTTCCTTTTGGGAAACTCAGGATTCTCAAGAATTAATGGATATCTGTAAAAATTATCATGAGACATTAGAACATTTTGAATTTAGAAGATCACTAGAGTTACTGATGCAGTTATCTGCAAAAGCCAACCTCTTTTTTTCAGATAGTGCTCCATGGGCCCAGATAAAAGCTGATAAAAATCTGGCAAAAAAAACCATCGCCCATACTGTTAATTGGTTAATGGTTCTCGGAGTGTATTTTTCTCCATTTATGCCAAAATTAGCTGAGGAATTATCTGGTTATTTTTCTGATTTTTTATCAAAAGAGTGGAAAGAGAAAATTTATCTTCAGGACTGGGATGCTTGGAAAAAGTATTTGAAAAGTTTAAGTGTAGTTAAATTAATGGGCCCCATTGGCATGTTGGTTCCAAAAATTGATGCAAAAATGTTAAAAGACTTAGATCAAGAATTTATTGGCAAATTAAAGGGATAAACTATGAGCGAAAATCATCCAATACTTTTTGAATTATCAGGTGCAGAAAAACAAGAAACTGCCATGTATAAATATATTAAGGCCATGCAATCGGCAGGAAATATAACTGGTGACTCCTTTAATGAACTTTATGATTGGAGTGTGAAGGAGCCTGGAAATTTTTGGAAGAGTTTAGTGGAGTATTTTCAGTTGAAAATTGAAGGACCTTCAATTCCTTATCATAAATCCATTTCATTTTTTGATTATGAATGGTTTCCTCAAACAAAATTAAATTTTGCAGAACATTTATTAAGTTTTTATCATAAGTCACCCTCAGCAAAAGCATTACATTTTTTTCATGAATCAGGAAAAGAAAACATTTTAACTTATGAAGAGCTTTATCAACAGGTGGCAACACTAGTGGATTACCTTCGACCCTATCTAAGAGTAAAGGATGTGGTTGGGTGTTACATGCCCAATATTCCCGAAACGATTGTGACCATGCTTGCCACAACAGCTCTTGGAGGAACTTTTACTTCTACCAGTGCTGATTTTGGCGTTAATGGGGTTGTGGATCGATTTACCCAATCGCGTCCAAGAGTGTTAGTGATGTGTAGTGGCTACGAATATAATGGAAAATATTTTGATTTAACTTCGAGAGTTTTTGAACTTAAAGAATTATTGCCAACGGTGGAAAAAATTATTTTGGTGGATTTTTTAGGAAAATCTCAGGATGCACGAGCGACAATGTCAAAGGCAAAATTTATTGAATGGTTTGATGTATTACAAAATAAGAATATTTCAAAGAAAACGATAGCCTTTGAGAAATTTTCCTTTTCGCACCCTCTTTATATTATGTATTCCTCAGGTACTACGGGTAAACCTAAATGTATTATTCATTCTGCCGGTGGAACTTTATTACAGCATTTGAAGGAGCTTTCACTTCATCAAAATATTGGGCAAAGTTCAAAGTTTTTCCAATTTACCACTAGTGGTTGGATGATGTGGAATTGGTTTGTGAGTTCCCTTGCCTTAGGGGCAGAGCTGTATCTCTATGAGGGTTCTCCTGTTTATCCCAGTGTTAGTGCCATGATAAATAAAATTGATCAATTAGGGATTGAGTATTGGGGAACAAGTCCTAAGTTTTTGAGAGTAATTGAAACTGAAGCTCAAATTGAATTGCCAAAATTTCAAAATCTTAAAAATATTATTTCTTCTGGTTCTCCACTTTTACCTGAACAATACGATTTTATTTATTCAAAACTTAAATCAAAAGTAATGCTATCAAGTGTCAGTGGCGGCACGGATATTATTTCCTGTTTTGCCCTAGGAAACCCACTACTACCAGTGACTCGTGGTGAATTACAGTGCCGCGGTTTGGGTATGGCCGTTCAATGTTTTGATTCAAGTGGCCATTCAGTGATTAATCAAGAAGGGGAGCTCGTTTGTCAGTTTCCCTTTGTGAGTCAGCCCATTGGATTTTTAAATGATTGTAATGATGAAAAATACCGAGATAGTTATTTTTCTATATCTACGAAAATTTGGTATCATGGAGATTTTATAAAAATTACCGAGCGTGGAACGGTGATGATATTTGGTAGGTCTGATGCCACTCTTAATCCTGGTGGAGTAAGAATTGGTACAGGGGAAATTTATCGTCAGACAGAAAAAATTCCCTTTGTAGAGGATTCGCTCTGTGTCTCCAAAAATAATGAAGAAGGTGATGTGGATGTTATTTTATTTGTAAAATTATTTTCTAAATTTCCCCTGCTCACAGAGGAGCACCAAAGGGAAATCAAAAATATGATTCGCCAAAATACCACACCTAGGCACGTTCCTCATAGGATCTATCAAGTTAAGGATATTCCCTATACAAGAAGTGGTAAAAAAATGGAGCTTGCCATTACGAGGCTTCTAAATGGAAGAGAG
>Ga0247844_1003500_pt1 | contig 22862 bp, 22 predicted proteins | sample LaCtaG_FD_192421 | JGI IMG/M metagenome (GOLD analysis project Ga0247844, IMG submission 192421) | Freshwater microbial communities from meromictic Lake La Cruz, Castile-La Mancha, Spain - LaCruzMarch201714.5m_1 | ecosystem: Environmental > Aquatic > Freshwater > Lake | place: Spain: Castile-La... | reverse complement strand
ATGAGCGAAAAAAAAGTATCATGGTGTAAGAATTGTTTAAATATGTCTACGAGACCTAGAATCACATTTGACGACAGAGGTTGGTGTAATGCATGTCAGTGGATGGAAGAAAAAGAGCATGTTGATTGGGCGCATAGACAGAATCAACTCAACGAACTAATAGCTAAATATAAATCAAAAACAGGCAGTTTTGATTGTATTGTACCTGTAAGTGGAGGTAAAGATGGGTCCTATGTAGCCTACATGTTAAAGCATAAATATGGAATGAATCCGTTAGCAGTTACTGTTCGACCTGCATTATCACTTCCTATTGGTGATCAAAATCTATTTAACTTTATTCAATCAGGTTATGATCATATACACATATCTCCAAATCCAAAAGTATTGGACAGATTGAATAAATATGGCTTTATCGAAAAAGGATTTCCTTATTATGGCTGGTTAATTGCAATTATGACAGCTTGTATTAAAACAGCCGCAAATTTTAAAATACCCTTAATGTTTTATGGTGAAGATGGTGAAGTAGAATACGGTGGCTCAATTGAAAGTAAAAACAATCCTCTTTATGATATTGAATATATGAAAAAAGTATATTTAGAGGGTGGACATCAAATAGTTTTTGATAGAATTAGAGCTGATAGTGATATTTCAGAAGCGGATTTATCTTTTTTTAAATTTCCAACAGATGAGGAGGTTACTGAAATTGGTTTATCATTTACACATTGGTCATATTTCGAACCTTGGGACTCTTATAGAAATTATGTTGTTGCTAAGGAAAATTGTGGATTAATTGAGAAAGAAGAAGGTAGTATTGATACTTTTACTAACTTCTCTCAAAATGACCAAGCTTTATATACTTTACATGCGTATCTAATGTATTTAAAATTTGGATTTGGACGAGCAACACAAGACGCGGGAATTGAAATAAGAAGAGGCTCTATGACTAGGGATCAAGCATTAAACTTGGTTAAAATGTATGATAATGCTTATCCTTACGATTTGATTGACACTTTTTTAGAATATTATAAAATGACTAAGGAAGAATTTGATGCTGTTTTGGATAGATATGCGAATAAAGACTTATTTGAGAAGAGTGATGGCATTTGGACTCCTAAATTTATCCCTGGGGAAGACTTTATAATATGAAAATAGTTATCGTTGAATATGGAATGGGTAATATCAGGTCTATTGTTAGTACGCTACAATACCTTGGTGTTCAAGATGTAGTACTCAGTTCTGATTTTGAAATTCTGAATAGCGCAGATAAGATTATTTTGCCTGGAGTTGGTTCTTTTGGCAAAGCAATAACCCAAATAAGACATAGAAATATTGATAATTACCTTAATGAAATTGTACTTGAGAATAAAAAGCCAATACTTGGAATTTGTTTGGGTATGCAGTTATTGGGAAACTCTAGTACAGAAGATGGGAATAATAAAGGATTAGGCTATATAAATGGCTATGTAGTAAAGTTTGATAATAGTTTCGTTAAAGTTCCACATGTTGGGTTTAATCAAGTAAAAGTTAATAATAAATTGAAGTTATATAATGGTTTTAATGATATACCTACTGATTTTTATTTTACACATAGTTTTAGAATGAAGAGCGATGTCGAAATCAATCAATGTTATTGCAATTATCAAGAAGATTTTGTAGCCAGTTTCGAACGCGATAATATTGCAGGCATCCAGTTTCACCCAGAGTTGAGTCAAACTAATGGGCTTAAATTATTAAAAAATTTCATAGATAAATTTTAATGTTAAGAAAGCGAATAATATTTTCATTAATATATAGTGATGGCTATTTTATGCAAAGTCGTAATTTCAGGTTGCAAAAAGTGGGTAATTTAAATTGGCTTGAGAAAAATTATAAATTTCAGTCTATAGCTTTTGCACTTGACGAGCTCATTGTGTTAAATGCATCCAAAACGGAAAAAAATATTACTGAATTTGCTAAAACGGTTTCAGATCTTGTAAATGATGTATTTATTCCTATTGCTGCTGGTGGTGGAATAAGAACCCTTGAAGATGCAGAACTACTTTTTAAGAGTGGAGCAGATAAAATTGTTCTTAATTCTTTGCTTTTTCAAGATCCCAATATGGTAATGAAAATTATTGAGAATTACGGAAGTCAGAGTGTAGTAGCATCTGTTGATTGTAAATTAAATTTAAGTTCTTATGAAATATTTATTAATAATGGGACTAAAAAGTTAGATTATGATATTCAAAAATATCTGATTTATTTAGAAGAATTAGGTGTTGGAGAAATATATCTAAATTCAATAGATAGGGATGGTACAGGATTTGGATACGATTTTGATCTTATAAAAATTGTAGAAGACATAACGAAATTACCTCTAATTATTGCTGGCGGTGCCGGTAATGAAAATCATTTAGCTAAAGGGTTGCAAATAAATAAAGTAAGTGCAGTGGCGACAGCGAATTTATTTAACTTTATTGGCAATAGCATACCTAATGCTAGAAATTATTTAATTGATAATGGTTTAAATCTTTCAAATAGGGTATTTGATACTTTAGATTTAATAAAAAAATAGGATAGAATGAATATTGACCGGACAAATACTTTTGGGAATGATATAATTTTAATTGATGGTTTTTGGGGCACAGGAAAGAGTTTAATCTCTCGAATAATTGCTCATTTAAAAGGTGTTGAAAACCCTAAAATTGAAGAAATTTACGAGTATATCAGCAGTATCTTTTATTTAAACAAAATTGATGAAGATGCAGGATCTTGGCTAATTAAAACATATGCTGACAGATCCCAATATAATAACTTGATTGGAAGAGAAATTAATTTAAGGTGGCGTGACGATACTGGTTTAAAGAATAGAGTTAATAAGATTGAAATAATTACACGTTTATTTACTCAAGATGGAGATATAGTAGTAGATAAAATAAATACTCAAAATATAGCTTTTTCAATTATGACTCATAAATTGATGTTATCTCCCAATTTAGTATTTAAAAGTTTTGGTTCCCGATTAAAATTTATTGAAATATTGAGGCATCCAATTTTTATAGTAGAACATTACATTACATATTTATTAAATTTCAAATCACTCAGGGAATTTACGATTTCAGGCTATGATGAAGGTGAAAAAATCCCCTGGTTTTGTAATTCATGGAAGGACGAATATTTTAGTCTAAATGAAACAGAAAGAAGTGCTTTGATTATTTCTAGAGGCTACAACCATATTTTTTCTGAAATTAGCAAATTGAGACATGAAAATATTTTAATAGTTCCTTTTGAAGAATTAGCTTCTAATACAGAAGTGATATTGGACAAAATACAATTATTTACAAATAGAAAATTTGATTCAGGGGTATTTAAAACGCTAAAAAAAATTAATTTACCACGTGTTAATGATGCTAATAATATTGATGAAAAAGAGTATTACAGAATATTTCATAAGGTGAAAAGAGAGTGTAATCAAAGTGTGTTCAATGAGTTTTTAAATATCATTAATCATTATAACAATTTATACCCAAGTAAATATTCTTTTCTGTAATGTGTAAGAATTCTAATTCTATTGTATCTAGATAGGATTTTTAAAGATTAGGCAATTAACAACTACTAAGTTTGAAAATATCGCAATTATATTTATTAAATAAAAAAATATGTACAAATAATGTACAATTGGAGATATTAGAATGTATTAGATATAATTATAATCCAAGATATGCAATACCAAGAATTTATTTATTTAAATTTATTATCGATAAAACGTGGGGTAAGTATTTTTTATACATTCTTAGTAAACTTTGGGTCCTTGGTTTTTTTATTTTACTTGTTGATTCATTTGTAATTTTATTAACCAGACTAACTCAAAGAAAAGTTAGAATTTTTTCAAATAGAATAATTTTTTTTCCAAAAAATGATTTTTCAAAATACGAAAAACTAGATAATTTATCCAGTTATGAATTTACAAATGTTTATTCAAATCCCGTTTTAGATTTGCAGAGAAATTCATATATATCGTATTTAAGTATAAGCGATTTGTTTTCTGCATTTATTATAATTTTCCCTTTGTATCTAAACCTGATATATAGAAATGAAAATTCAATCTTCAGATATTATTTATTTCGTTTATTCAGAGACGTTTTGTTGATTAAATTTATTGATAATTTAAATAATAAAAATGTTGATGTAATTTATCATGAATCTCATTACGACTCAATAGCATTTATAATTAATACGAAGTTTAAGAACAAAGTCGTTCAAATTCAACATGGCGAATTTGATTCTGATTTCAAACTTCCTTTCAAAATCAAATTCCCTTCTAAATTATTTGTACTAAACTTTGAGAGTCGAACTGTATTCTTTCAAAATATATTTAGTAAATGTAATGTTTTAAATGATTTAGAAGTTGTAGAATATACCAAAAATATGATTTTTGAGAAAACTGCCCAAGGTACTTTTAATGTTTTAATAGTTTCTAGAAATTCAACTATTCAAGGCGAAATGGAGTTTATTAATAATATTCGAAACTTAGGACTCAAGGGTCTTAAATTTTACGTCAAATGGCACCCTTCTAGTAAATTTTATAATAGATATCCTAAAAACTTTCTTCATTCTAATGATATTTTAGTTTGGAACTCAACTTCCACTTTTCCTGATGTTGATTTAGTTATTGGATCTAAATCAACATTAATTAATGATTATATGGTTTATCATTACAAATTTGTTGATATTTTTTCAAATGATAATATCAAATCCTTTTGTGATTATTATAATGCAAAACATTAGTATTCTTGAACGTTTTTAAAAATTATATGAATTTTAGCTCCTTATTTAAAAATCTTATTTCTTTAGGAGGTTTACAAATTGCAAATTACGTATTCCCATTATTAACATTACCATATCTGATTAGAGTTTTGGGAGTTGAAAATTTTGGTCAACTTTCTTATGCTAATACACTTGTATCATATTCAACATTGATCATTAATTATGGATTTGATATTTCTGGGACTCGTGAAATATCTATTAGTCGGGAAAATAGTCTTTTAACCAATAATATATTTAATGAAATAATTACCTCTAAATTGTACCTGTATTTATTTAGCCTATCTATATTTTCTTTTTATTTATTTTATACTAATAGTTCATTTCAAAATAATCTATTAATTTATGTTATTTATTTGGGCGTATTTGGACAGATTATTATGCCTGCTTGGTTTTTTCAAGGAATTGAAAAAATGAAATATATTACGTATTTTAATTTAATTTCTAAATTCTTTTTTACACTAATGTTATTCATCTTTGTAAAAGATAAAGGTGATATATTAATTGCTGCTGTTTTAACTACATTAGGGTCTTTAATTGCCGGAATTTTGTCTGTTTTTTTGTTGTATAAAACTTTTGGGATATCTTTTACATTAGTAACACCTAACAAGGTCTTTCTTCAGATCAAGAAAAGCTTTCATTTTTTCATTTCTGGTGTAGGTGTGCATTTTTATAAAAATAACGCTATTCTACTTATAAAGCATTTCGGTACCGCATCAGATGTAGGATATTTTTCTATCGTAAGGAAAGTTTTTGAAGCTCTAAATGGTGCGAATTCGATTATATCACAAGCATTTTTACCTTTAACCGTAAGAGATCAGGGTAACAGTAAAAAGACAATTTCAAAATCCATTAAATTGCTGTTTATTGTTATGTTTTCGAGTTCTTTTTTATTATTCACTTTAACTTTTTTGTTTTCTGATCAAATTGTTTTAATAGTTACGGGCGGAGATGACTCTGTAACCAGAAAATGTTTACAATTACTTTCTTTTTCTTTATTTGTTATTGGCATAAACGTACCAGCTGTACATTACATAATTTCCAAAGGACATGATCGTTTCTTAACATATTCAGTTGTATTGGGTGGGTTATTGGATTTCATTTTGCTTTTAGTTTTTTTGCCAATATTTAGTTTATATGGTGCTATATACTCTACAGTAATTACAGAAGTGTTTGTAACTTCTATTTTATATATCTATTCTTTTAAATTATTTAAAAATGAAAAATGATTTTAGTTTAATATTAAATCAATTTCAAGATTCCGGTAAACCTATTGTTTTGGAATTTGGACCTGGAGATATTAAGAAGTATGAAAATTCTATTGGGTTGGATTTTGTAGATAAAGAAAGTGTTGATTATTTGTGTGATTTATCAAAGGGGTTGTCATTTATTCCTGATTCTTCTATTGATTTAATTTATACTTCGCATTTTTTAGAACACATTGATTCTCTGCAGAACTTATTGTTTGAAGTCAATAGAGTCTTGAAACCTGGTGGAAAAATGGTTAATATTGTTCCTCATTTTTCTAACCCTTATTATTATAGTGATTACACACATAAAAATTTCTGGGGCTTATATTCTGTTTTGTATTTTAGTAGTGATAAGTTCTTTAAAAGAGATGTTCCTAGATATTATAATCAATTAGATTTTAAAATTAATAAGGTTTACTTAAACTTTACCTCTCCATTCCGTCCCGTTAATTTAATCAAGAAAATTTTTAGAAAATTTTTTAATAGTCATTTAATTTTAACTGAGTTATATGAGGAGAATCTCACTTGGATATTTCCTTGTTACGAAATTCATTTTGAAATTGAGAAAAAATGAATATCGCTGCATTAATTGTCACATATGGTAATAGGTATGATCTCTGTATTCAAGTAATTAATTCTTGTTTAAGTCAAGATATTAAACAAATCATTTTAGTTTGTAATAATCCTGATATTTCAAGTTTTGAGAAGTTTAAATTATTGCCAAAAAATCTTTCTGATAAAATTTATATTGTAGAGTCGGATAAAAATTTAGGTTCTGCTGGTGGTTTTAATTTGGCAATTAAGAAAGGGTTAGAATTTAGTGAAATAAGTAATTTTTTATTACTTGACGATGATAATCTTTTATTGAATGGTTCAATAGACTCGTTGATTTTGTCAAGAAAATTATTATCAAAAAGTTATATTGATCCTGTTCTATATTGTTATCGAAGTTCGTGGTCAGGAGATATTAATTGTGTCAAAAATGGTGTAATTAAGGATTATGGGTATAATAACTTTTGTGGATTTAACGTTTTTTCAATTTTAAATACTCGATTCTTTTCTCTTTTAAAAAATGAGTTCAATTATTTCTTAATAAGAGTGAATGTTGGCCCTTATGGTGGTATGTTTATATCAAGGGATGTGTTGAATATTATTGGATATCCTGACAAAAATTTATTTTTATATGCGGATGATGTTGAATATTCTCTTCGACTTAAGAAATTCAATATACACCAATTTATGACATACTTTGCGGAAATAAAAGATATTGATGAAATGAGTCCGAGTAGTTATGGATTATTCTCCTCCAATTATAGTGAGTTAAAATTATATTACTCAATTAGAAATCATACTTTCATTAGTTCTAACCTAATTAGTAATAAGTTAATATATTTTATCAATAAGTATATTTTTTATTTAAAAATTCATTTAAAATTTTTAAGTGCTTTTTTTATTAATTCATCAGACAGTATAATTCGGCTTAAGCTAATTAAAAAAGCAATTAAAGATTCAAATAAACTTAAATATTATTAATGATAATTCTGGTATTACTGGTTTTTTTTGTTTTTAGTTCTTGGTATGTTACTAGAGATTTTCTGTTTCCTTCTGTACTAATGCCTTTAATCTGGTTTTTTGTTTTGTTAATCGGATTCATTAGTGGTTTTAAGACACCCGGTTTATATACCCAATTTTATTTATTTGCTGCTTTCTTTTCCTACTTTATAGTTACTAATTTTTGTTTTTTTTTGGGGAAAAAGTACAAAGCCGATTATTTTGAGAATCACACTAGTTTAATCATTTATTTTCGTAGAATTAAGTTGTTTGGTTTTCTATTGATACCAATTTTTGCTATAGTTATAGTACATTTAACATTTGAAATTCTTCGTTTTAATAATCTTGCTGCTTTTTTTATTAATGTTCGAAAATTAAATTTAACTGGTAAAACACTTTTAGACGAATTAGATTTTTTCAGCAGAAAAATTTATATATTTTCTAATTTATTTTTATATTTTTTCGTCTCTTATATATCTAGAATTAATAAAATTAACTATTCTACAAAGTTATTTTTTGTTTTCTATTTTATTGTTTCTTCAATTCTTCTTCTAATTGAGGGGGCAAGATCTGGTTTCTATATAAATTGTTTGGTTATTTTCTTCCTCTTTAAATTTAATAATAAGATCAATTTAAAATTAACTTTTTTGTTGTTTTTTCTTGGACTTCTTGTTTTCATTTTGACTATGGGTTTTAGAGATAATACAGATTCATTTACAGACTTTTTAAGTGATGTTGATAATATTATTTTAAATATTACCTTTTATATTGCTAGTGGACCTTCTGCCTTTGATTATGTTTTTAATAATTTTCAAAAATTTCAAGTTTCACACTTATTAACCCTTAATAGTATTGAATCGCTATTTAATAAAATGAATTTAATCTCTAATTATAATTATGCAATTTCTAACTCTGTTGACGACTCATTTAATGTTAATATTTTAAAAAAAGGTTATAAAGCAGGCAATGTATATTCACAGTTTTATCCTCTTATTAATGATTTTGGTATTATTGGTTCTATAATTGTTTTTTCTTTAACGGGCTTCATTTCAGGTCTGATATATAGATTTCGAAGATATTTTATTTTTAGCATTATATATTCAATGATATTATCAGGCATTTTATTATCTCCTTTTAGTGAATATTTTTTAACATTATTTATTACTCCAGGTTTTATATTTTTTATTCTCTTTATTTTTTACCTGAAGTTTCCAAATTTTATATGGAAGTAATATATTTTACTTATCAAGGATAATTTTAACATAAGTTTATGTGTGGAATAGCTGGTTTTGCTATCGATAATTCTATTTTAAGTTTCGATACTGAAATTGTTTTAGATAATATGTCTAATTCAATGCTACATCGTGGATCCGATAACATAGGAAAATATCAGTTTTTGTCAACTAATTTTGAAATCGGTTTGGTGCACAATCGATTGTCAATTCTTGATCTTTCAATTTCAGGAAATCAACCTTATCATTATGAAAATTTAACTTTAGTATTTAATGGGGAAATTTTTAATTACAAAGACTTTGAAACGTTATTGATGGGAGAAGGTTATTCGTTAGATTCTACTAGTGACACTGAAGTTTTAATTAAATTATGGCATTTGATGGGGAAAAAATGCCTTAATTTAATTAATGGAATGTTTTCATTCACAATCTTCGATAAGAATACAAATGTATTCTATTTGGTTCGAGATAGATTAGGCGTTAAACCTCTCTATTATTGTCTTCTTCAAAATTCTTTCGCGTTTGCAAGTGAGCTTAAAGCATTACGTGTTTTTCCGGAATTTTCAAGTGATATAGATATGAAATCTATTCATAGTTATTTTAAATTTGGTTTTGTTAATTCTTATAGCTCCATTTTTGAAGTGGTAAGAAAGTTGGAAGCCGGTATGTTGCTTTCATACAATATCGAAGAAAAAACTATTAATAAGGAAGAATATTGGTCTCTTAATAATAACACTGATACATTTATTTATTCGTTTGATGATTTAAAAAATCAATTTTATGAAATAATTAAGTCTTCAATTGATCTACGGTTTGTTTCAGATTTACCTGTTGGTATATTTTTAAGCTCAGGTTTAGATAGTACGCTGGTTTCAAAAATTGCATTAAACAATAATAATTTGCGTGTTCTTAAATCTTTAACCTTAAAAAGTGAAGATTTTGTTCCTAATGATGTTTTAAATGATTCTAGACTTCATAAGAAATTTTATGAATTTAAAATTGATGATGCTTGGACTGCTTTTAACTTCATAACCCCTATGGCAGATGAGCCATTTGCTGATTCAGCGTTAATTGGATTATATTTATTGTCAAAAAATGCAAATAAAAGTGGCTTAAAAGTTGTATTAGTTGGTGATGGTGGAGATGAATTATTGGCTGGATACGGTTCCTCCAAAATTTATGCCAGATCACTTTATCAAAATGTTAAATTATGGAAATTTCTTCGGTTAATATATAAGCCGTTTTCATTAATAGTTGATAAATTATTAAGAAAAATTATTGTTTATTCTAAAGTACAGTCTTTAGTTGTATATCATGCGGTTCTCACTGGTAAAAATATGTTTGAAATGACGATAATTTCGGAAAATATTTTACAAGACTTCGCAAATAAGTGCTTAAACGTAAATTTAAAAAGTTCAGTACCAGATCCTATTGGTAATAATGACATTTTAAATATGTTGAATCACAAAACTAAATCAGAACTTATTCATCAATTAAATTATAAGACAGATTTAGCTGGTATGATCAATACAATCGAAATAAGAGAGCCCCTTTTAGATTACCGTTTATTTGAATTACAACAAAAGATAGATAAAACATTATTTCAAGAAATGCTAATTAATAACAATTCTAAAATTTTGTTTAATGTTATAATGGCTGAAGATCTAAATTTAGACGTTTCTAAATTAAAAAAAACTGGGTTCCATATTGGTTATAAAAGTATGATAAATGAAAACAAAAAGGAAATTGGATACTATTTCATGAACTTTGAAAGTAAATTAATTAATAGGAGATATGTTCGTCGTTTATGGCGATTGTATAATTATGGCTTAGTTAATGAATACTTTATTTATCGGATATTAGTTTTTCTTATTTGGGAATCGAAGGTATTGAGTAATAATAATAAAAGTTTATAATAATGATAATTTATATCTCAGAGAGTTTAAATAGTAAAAAAGATGGGGGTTCTTCTTTGTCCGGCGCTGATTTTTTAAATATCCTATGTTCCTTTTACACTAATGTTATAGTAATTAGCAATGATGATTTTAGTGTTAAGAACGAAAAGTGGTATAATATGGTTTTAAATAAACCTATTAGTAATGTTGTATTAAAACGAAATTATAATTGGAATAATTTGACATTACGAGATTTTTTAAAAAATATGTATTTTATTTTTCAAGATTTCTTCAAAAAAAAATACGTAAATCTGGATGTATTTTTTGAAGAAGATGGCCTCAATGTTATATACGTTAACTCTTGGTCTAATTTATTTTTAAGCAATAGAATTTCGTATTCAAAAGAATTTTATAAAACTTGTGTGGTTAGAGGTAATCCAGAGTCATTTGTTTATCAAAGTATTGGCATCGATAAGACTCAAGAAGTTTTTAACGCATCGCGATATTTATTGAAATTTGAATCCCTTATATATGTTTCCAGTAAAGGTAAAGAAGACTGGGGAAAGATTTTATTTCCCAATATTATTGATTCATATTATTTGCCTAACTCGATTGATGAGGTTGAAGTAAACCTAATTAATTCATATTCTAAATTAGAAGTTCGAAAAAAAATGTTCATCTCTAATGTAGATTATAATATAGTTATAGTTGGATCAGTTCAAACTAGAAAAGGTCAAGACATCTTACTACAGATAATACCTGAATTAATTAAATTTTTACCGAATGTTAAATTTCACATAGTAGGAGGTGTCTCAACGCGATGGGGTGGCAATAAAATACTTCAAGATATTAGCAATTCCATATACTCTAATAAGTTTAAATTTTATGGCCATTCAAATAAAGTTTTAGATATTGTATATAGTTCAGATATTTGTTTATTTACTAGTCGAGGGGAGGCTTTTCCGCGAGCTGTGGCTGAATATATGGCCCTCGGACAGACCATAATAGCACCAAAGGTTTCCGGTATTCCTGAAATGATTGAACATAATATTAGCGGTTTACTTTATGATATTAATAATCCTCTTGAAATTGTAAATTTGATCAAGTATGTTTTAGATAACCCTAATTTAGCTTCAAATTTAGCTAAGAATGCTCGTCAAGGTTATTATAATAAGTTTGCTAAGAATTTGCAAATTTTGCGAGCACATCAAATATTCAATTCTTTGTCTACTAAATTTTAAACACAATTAAATTAAAAAATATGCTTAATCAGGTAGAAATTTTAGACTGTACACTTAGAGATGGTGGCTATTATACAAATTGGGATTTTGATAATAAAATAGTTGATACCTATTTAAATTGCTGCAATAATTTACCGATTCAATATCTTGAAATTGGCTATCGTTCAATCCCATTAAAGGATTATCATGGAGAATATTTTTATTTGCCAATCCATGTGTTGAAACGTTTAAAAAATAAAAGTGTTAAGAAACTTGTAATTATTTTAAATGAAAAGGATATAAATGTTAATGATATTTTTCAATTACTTCAGCCCTGTCTTGGTATTATAGATTTGGTAAGGATTGCTGTAGATCCGCGTGAAATAGTGAGAGCTACAACTCTAGCACTTGAGATTAAAAAAATGGGATTTAAAGTTGCATTTAATGTTATGTATATGTCAAGGTGGAAAAGTCAAAATAATTTTTTTGAAAATTTATCTCCTTTAAATTCGATACTTGAATATTTTTATATGGTTGATTCATTTGGTGGAGTATATCCAAGTGATGTTAAAGAAGCAATTAGTTTGGTTAGAGAGGTTTTGCCTAACGTAAAGCTTGGTTTTCATGGGCACAATAATATTGAACTAGCACTTATTAATACTTTAACTGCTATTGAGGGGGGGTGCTCTATCGTTGATGCCACTATTACTGGAATGGGACGTGGTGCAGGTAATTTGAAAACTGAATTATTACTGTCTGTTTTGAATTCAAATTATTTTTTAGACGTCAATTTTAATTCACTTTCTAAAGTAGTTGATGAATTTACCTTGTTGCAAAAACAGTATGGTTGGGGGACTAATTTGCCTTATATGTTTTCGGGTGCAAATTCTCTTCCTCAAAAAGATGTAATGAATTGGGTAGGTAAAAGTTATTATTCATTTAATTCTATTATTCGGGCATTACAAAATGAATCTTCTACTAGTAATGTTAATATATATGAGCCATTTATTGATAATACTATTTGGGATAATGTAATTATTATTGGAGGAGGTGATTCTATTGAATTACATAAAGAAGCTATTTTTGAATATTTAAGAAAAAATGAAGATGTTGCTGTAATTCATGCAAGTTCAAAAAATGCAATTGCATTTAAAGAACTTAAAAATAGACAGTATTTTTGCTTATTAGGTAATGAGGGTTACAGAATGGAAGATGTATTTAATAATGATTTACCTGATGACTGCACATGTATACTTCCTCCCTCTCCTAGAAAAATGGGGACATACATACCTAAATCCTTTAAAGGCGAAACATACGAGCTTAAACGTTTTACTTTTATAGAAAATTCTGAGGATTCACAAACTGCAATAGCTTTACAGTTAACTATTGATTTGGGTGCAAGTAATGTAAAATGTTTAGGATACGACGGCTACTCTAATATCAATGCAGATAGTAGACAACAAGAATTATTTGCTGAAAATCAAATATTATTTTCAAAATTTGCTCAATATACTGGCAATAAAATTACCAGCCTTTCTCCAACTTCATATGACTTAGAAATTAAATCAATTTATATATGTATATAGAAGAATTTATTGTAGTTATACCTGCACGTATGGCGTCTTCTAGATTGCCAAATAAACCCCTAATTAAAATTTTAGGTAAATCATTAATAGAGAGAACTTGGAATCAGGTAATTAAAGCTGTTGATAAGTCAAAAGTTTTTGTTCTTACAGATGATATAGAAATATTAAATCATTGTAATAATTTAAATATTAACGTTGTAATTACATCAGATAAATGCTTAACTGGGACCGACAGAATAGCCGAATTTGCGCTAAATTTTCAAGCTAAATATTATATTAATGTTCAAGGTGATGAACCTCTAGTAAATCCAGAAGACATTTTAAAGGTTATTGATTGTATCAAGAACGAAGAAAATTTAATAATTAATGGCTACGCAAAAATCTCTAAATTAGAGGATTATTTTAGTCCCAATATACCTAAAGTTGTATTTAGAGAAGATAATAGACTATTGTATATGTCACGCTCACCTATTCCGGGCAATAAGAAAAAAACCTTTTCTGAATCTTTTAGACAGGTTTGTATTTATGGATTTCCTTACAAAGCGTTAATTGATTTTTCAAGCAGAAGTACAAAAACATTTTTTGAAAATATTGAGGATATTGAAATTTTGAGATTTTTAGAATTGGGGTATGATGTTAAAATGGTTGAATTATCTGCTGATTCAATTTCCGTAGATGTGAAAGAGGATATAGACAAAGTAATAGCTAAATTAAATGAGAAATAAAGAAATTAAAATAATTTTCTGGGATTTTGATGGGGTTATCATGAATTCAAACTCAATACGTGATTTTGGATTCCAATATTGCTTGACGGATTTTCCTCAATACCAAATCGATGAGTTAATGGTGTACCATCGACTTAATGGCGGCCTTTCAAGATATAATAAATTTAGATATTTTTTTGAAAAAATTCGGGGAGAGGAAGTTTCAGACGCAACAATTCTAGACTTCTCCCAAAATTTTTCATCAATTATGAAAGATAAACTTTGTGATAAAAATCTTTTAATCAAGGAAACAATTAATTTTATTAAAATTAACTATAAAAACTTTACATTTCATATTACTTCTGGTTCAGATGAAAATGAATTACGCTTTATTTGTAAAGAACTAGATATTAGTGCTTATTTCAAGTCTATTCACGGATCACCCACACCCAAAAACCAATTAGTCAAAGATTTGTTAATCAATAATAATTACCCAAAAAAGAATTGTCTTTTAATTGGTGACAGTATAAATGATTTTGATGCAGCTCATGATAATGGAATATATTTTAAATCATACAATGCATCTCATGAAGTTAGTAATCTTTCAAATTGCAAATTTGAAATATAACATTTTTTTATTTTCATAAAGGCTTTAATAAACAAAAAATCATAAAATGAATTCTAAATATAGGATTTGCACAAAAACTATTATGGATACTTCTGACCCAACTATTATATTTGATAGTGATGGTGTATCAGATTACTACCATAATTTTCAAAATAATATTTTACCAAATTGGCATCCTGATAATCTTGGTCATGAGATGTTAATGAAAATGGCAGATAAAATTAGAATAGAAGGTAAGGGAAAAGATTTTGATTGTATTATTGGATTGAGTGGTGGGTTAGATAGTTCTTTCGTTGCTTATCTTGCCAAAGAAATAATGGGTCTAAGACCTTTGTTATTTCATGTTGATGCTGGATGGAATTCTCAACAAGCTGTAAGCAATATAGAAAAATTAGTAAATGGGCTAGGTCTTGATTTATACACCGAAGTAATTAATTGGGAAGAAATGAAGGATTTGCAAGTAGCTGTGCTGAAATCGCAGATTGCTGATCAAGATTTACCTCAAGACTATGCATTCTTTTCATCTCTTTATAAATTTGCTAGAAAGAATAAAATTAAATATGTTGTCACAGGTTCTAATATTTCAACTGAATGTTGTAGAGAGCCTAGAGAATGGGGTGGTTCAATTGGAATTGATACAACATTGATTAAAGATATACATGCCAAATTTGGGACAAGGCCATTAAAAACCTTTCCCCTGGTTGACATCTTAACATATAAAATATTTTACCGATATGTTTTAGGTATGCAAGTGTTTAAGCCACTAGATTTATATCCTTTTTATAAAGATTCTGCTGAAGAACTTTTATTTAAAAAATTTGGTTGGAAGAAATTTCAACACAAGCATCATGAATCAAGATTTACTAGATTCTATGAAGATTACTGGATGCCAAGAAAATTTGGTTATGAAAAAAGAAGAGCACATTTTTCAAGTTTAATTCTAACTAATCAAATGACAAGAGATGAAGCATTAGAAAGAATTTCTAGACCTGAACTGGATGAATTCACTTTAAAACAGGAATTTGAGTATGTTGCTAACAAATTAGATTTGACCGTTGAGGAATTGCAGGAAATCTTTGAAGGACCAAATAAATCTTATAAAGATTATAGGAATAAACAGCACATTGTAAATTTAGGGGCGGTTATTATGACCAAGCTTGGGTTAGAAAAAAGATTGTTTAGATGATCACAATAATAGATTATGGCGTAGGAAATATAAATGCTTTTGTAAATGTTTACAAAAGGTTAAATATTCCAACACGAATTGCTAAGGAAGCTAGCGATTTAATTTTGTTGAAAAATTAATTTTGCCGGGTGTAGGTCATTTTGATCATGCGATGTCTGAATTGACTAATTCAGGAATGTTGGATAAATTAAATGAGTTGGTTTTAGAAAAAAAAGTTCCGGTGATAGGAATTTGTGTAGGAATGCAAATGATGGCAAATTCAAGTGATGAAGGCACTTTTGAAGGTTTAAAATGGATTGATGCAAGTGTAAAAAAATTTGACGAAACCAAGATAAGACAGGTTACTCGTTTGCCTCACATGGGATGGAATGATGTTACTCCAGTTATTAAAAGTCCGTTGTTTGAAGGTTTAGAAAAAGATGCACTATTTTATTTTTTACATTCTTATTATTTTGAATGTAAAAAATCAGAGGACGTCCTTGCAGTTTCAGACTATGGTGATAAGTTTACTTGTGCAGCATGTTACGAGAATATATACGGTATTCAATTTCATCCGGAGAAAAGCCATAAACATGGAGAAACTTTACTAGCTAATTTTGCAAAATTATAAACATGTTAAGACCTAGAATAATTCCTAGTCTTTTAGTTCAAGACAATGGGTTAGTAAAAACTGTGAATTTTAGAAATCCCAAATATGTAGGAGATCCAATAAATGCGGTCAGAATTTTTAATGACAAGGGCGTGGATGAGTTGGCGATATTTGATATAGATGCAACTGTATTAAAAAGAGAGCCAAATTATAGCCTTATTGAACGATTAGCAAGCCAGTCGATGATGCCATTATGCTATGGCGGAGGCGTTAAGACTGTAGAACAGGCACAGCGTATTTTTAGCCTTGGTATCGAAAAGATAGCATTAAGTTCTGCGGTTTTGGAAAACCCTTTATTAATCACCGAAATATCTGAACGAGTAGGCTCTCAAAGTGTTATAGTAGTACTAGATGTTAAGAAGAAATTACTTGGGGGGTACGAAATATTTACTCATAATGGTAAAAAAAGTACAGGCATTAATCCAATAATATTTGCTGAAAAGGCTCAAAAATTAGGAGCAGGTGAAATCCTTATTAATTCGATCGATAAAGACGGTTTAATGAAGGGATATGATATTGATTTAATTGATAAAGTAAGAGAAAAGATTACCGTTCAAATGACAGTTTTAGGTGGTGCTGGATCATTAGAAGATATGGAAAAGGTTATTGATAAACATGGGGTTATAGGTGTTGCTGCTGGAAGTTTATTTGTTTTCAAGGGTCCTTATAAAGCAGTATTAATCAATTATCCCACACAATTACAAAAAAACAAGATCTTTAAAATTAATCAATAGTGGAAATACAAAACAAGATTCTTTTAATTACAGGTGGCACAGGATCTTTTGGTAATGCAGTTTTGGAACGTTTTATAAATACAGAACATTTCAGAGAAATTCGCATTCTTTCTCGAGATGAGAAAAAACAAGATGACATGCGAATTAAATATAAAAATGATAAATTAAAATTTTATATCGGTGATGTAAGAGACTATAATAGTGTTGAACAAGTTATGAGGGGAGTTGATTATGTTTTTCATGCTGCTGCCTTGAAGCAAGTTCCTTCATGTGAATTTTTCCCACTCGAGGCTACTAAGACCAATGTCTTTGGTACACATAATGTCATTGAGGCAGCTATAGTCCATAAAGTTAAAAAAGTTGTTTGTCTTAGTACTGATAAGGCTGCTTATCCTATCAATGCAATGGGAATATCAAAGGCTTTAATGGAAAAAGTTGCTATTTCAGCTTCTCGAAATGCTATAGAAACTACAATATGTTTAACTAGGTATGGAAATGTTATGGCATCAAGAGGGTCTGTTATTCCGTTATTTATTGATCAAATAAAATCAAATAACAAAATCACAATTACAGATCCAAAAATGACACGTTTTTTAATGTCTTTAGATGATGCCGTTGAATTGGTCTTATTTGCATTTGAACATGGTAATCCAGGTGATTTATTCGTAAATAAAGCGCCAGCAGGAAGTATAGAAAATCTTGCAATAGCCTTGAAAGAGTTATTCGAATCTGATAATAATATTTCTATAATTGGTACTCGACACGGGGAAAAATTATATGAAACTTTATGCACTAGAGAAGAAATGATAAAAGCTCAAGATATGGGTGAATTTTATAGAATCCCTGCTGATAATCGCGATTTAAATTATGCACAATATTTCTCAGAAGGGGAGGAAGATATATCTAAAATTGAAGATTATCATTCACATAATACAAAACAGCTTACTATTAATGAGATGAAAGAATTATTGATAAAATTACCAATAATTAAAAAAGAATTAAATGGCGAAGATTTGAATTATAAATCATAATTATCAATGAATCCAATTTTATTTACTGGCTCATGTTTTATTGATAATAGGGGTTCATTATTATATAACAATATTTTTGATTTTGAAAGAATAAAGAGGTGTTATATTATTGAAAATAATATAACTAATCCAATTAGGGCATGGCAGGGTCACAAAATTGAAAGGCGCTGGTTTATTGCAATTTTGGGTGATTTTAAAATTACATTAATTAAAATCGATAATTGGATTGCTCCAAGTAAATATTTAAATAAAAATGAATTTACTTTAAACTCTAATTCTATGGATATCTTGCAGATACCCCCTGGGTATATCAGTAGTATTGAATCACTATCACAAAGTGCAAAATTATTAGTTATGTCTGATTATCACTTTAATGAAATCGAAGATGATTATCGATTTGAAAAAAATTATTTTAATATTTAAATTTTTTATATGTTGAAAGTAGGCATTACTGGTCAAAATGGATTTATTGGCTCTTATTTATTTAATTCATTAGGGCTTTTTAAGGATGAATTTGAACGAATAATATTTGATAAATCTTTTTTTGAAGAAAGCGAAAAATTGGAAGAATTCGTAAAAAAATGTGATGTAATTGTACATTTAGCGGCATTAAACCGCCACGAAGACAACAATGTCTTACATGACACTAATATATTATTAGTAGAAAAATTAATTTATGCTTTAAAACAAACCGAAAGTAAGGCACATGTCATATTTTCATCCTCAACTCAAGAAGAAAAAGATAATTTATACGGAAAATCAAAAACAAATTGTAGAGAACTATTAATTAATTGGTCATTATCATATGGTGGAAAATTTACTGGATTGATGATTCCAAATGTTTTTGGACCATTTGGTAAGCCGAATTATAATTCCGTAGTAGCAACATTTTGTTATAAATTAATTAATAACCAAAATCCAATAATCGAAGTTGATACTAAATTAAAACTAATATACGTTGGTGATTTAACAAATATAATTTTAGATAAGATAAGAAGGTCCGAAATAAATCACCAAGAATGGATAAATAATATTTATGAAATCACAGTTTCTGATTTATTAAAAAAATTATTTTATTTTAAAGAAAGCTATTTAGTCAATGGAATTGTACCAAAACTTGAAGATTTATTTGATATTAATTTATTTAACACATTTCGCTCTTACATTGACATAGAAAATATATTTCCAAGAAGGTATATTAAACATTCGGATTATAGAGGATGTTTTGTTGAAGTTATTAAATTAGGGGTTGGAGGTCAGATTTCATTTTCAACTACAGACGAAGGTGTTACGCGTGGAAATCATTTTCATACAAGAAAAATAGAAAGATTTAGTGTGATAAAGGGGGACGCATTAATTCAACTTAGAAAAATTAACGATACAAAAATTTATAATTTTCATTTAAATGGAAATGAACCTTCATATGTGGATATGCCAATTTGGTTTACCCATAACATTAAGAATGTTGGAACCGAAGTTCTATATACAATATTTTGGATTAATGAATTTTATGATGAAAATGATCCAGACACTTACTTCGAGAATGTATAAAATATATTTATAATGAATGAGCGTTTAAAAGTAATGACAGTAGTAGGCACTAGGCCTGAAATTATTAGATTATCAAGGGTAATGAATGCCTTAGATAATTCAAAAGCAATTGAACATATTATTGTTCACACGGGTCAAAATTACGATTATGAATTAAATCAAATATTTTTTGACGATTTAGAAATACGTAAGCCTGACTATTTTCTTAATGCTGCCGGAAAAACTGCAACGGAAACAATAGGGAAAATTTTAATTAATATTGATCCATTACTAGAAGAAATAAAGCCAAATGCATTTTTGGTATTAGGAGACACAAATAGTTGTTTGTGTGCAATACCTGCCAAAAAAAGACATATTCCTATTTTCCACATGGAAGCTGGTAATAGATGTTTTGATCAACGTGTTCCAGAAGAAACCAATCGTAAAATTGTTGACCACATTTCTGATATTAATTTGACATATAGTGATATTGCAAGAGAGTACCTTTTGCGTGAAGGCTTATCTGCTGACAGAATAATCAAGACAGGTTCGCCTATGTTTGAGGTATTAAACCATTATTTAGGTTCTATAACAAATTCGGATGTTTTAACAAGTCTAGGTCTTGAACAGTATCAATATTTTGTTGTGTCTGCTCACAGAGAAGAAAATATTAACAACGAATCAAATTTTACTGGCCTTATATCTAGTTTGAATTTGATTGCCGAAAAATATGACCATCCAATCATAGTCAGTACGCATCCTAGAACAAGAAAAATGATTGATTCAAAAGGGATTAAATTGCATAAGAATATTCAATTATTAAAGCCACTAGGATTTAATGATTACAATGCCTTGCAAATGAAAGCAAAGGCAGTTTTGTCAGATAGTGGCACAATATCTGAAGAATCATCTATATTAAATTTTCCAGCCTTAAATATCAGACAAGCTCACGAAAGGCCCGAAGCGATGGAAGAAGCCTCTGTAATGATGGTGGGATTAAATCCACAAAGAATATTACAAGGGTTAATTCAACTTGAATCACAAAAAAGAGGTCATAATAGAACATTTAGAAAGGTATCTGATTATTCAATGCCAAATGTTTCTGATAAAGTGGTAAGAATAATTATAAGTTATATAGATTATATTAAACGAGTTGTCTGGGCAGAATATAATTGATAATGAAAATATTATTTGTATCTCAATATTTTTACCCTGAAACCTTTAGAGGTAATGATATTGTTTTTGATTTTGTAAAAAAAGGGCATAAAGTTACAGTTTTAACAGGAAAGCCAAATTACCCATTGGGTACTTTTTTTCATGGTTATAAGTTCTGGGGTGTTAAAAAAGAAATAATTAAAGGCGCAGATGTTATTAGAATCCCAACGTTCCCAAGAGGAAAAGGTGGTGCTTTAAATTTAATATTGAATTACTTCTCTTTTTATATATTTTCATATCCCTTTTCAAGATTTAAGACGGATAAAGACTTTGATGTAATTTTTGTTCAGCAATTATCACCTGTTACTATGGCTATGCCTGCTATTTGGGCATTAAAAAGAAATAAAAATGCTAAATTATATTTATGGGTATTGGATTTGTGGCCAGAATCAGTAACAGCTACAATTGGAATTTCTAATAAATTTATAATTGGTTTATTAGATAAACTTGTCAAGTATATTTATTCAAAATCAGATTATATTCTAATAAGCTCCAAATCATTTGAGAAATCAATAAAACAAAGATCAATTATTAAACAAACTATATACTTTCCGAATTGGGCTGAAAGTATTTACGAAGAGACGGAATTAAATACAGATTTTGCGTTGCCAATTTTGCCAAATGGTTTTAATATAATGTTTGCAGGAAATATTGGAGAAGCACAGGACTTTGAAACAATTATAAAAGCTTCTGAGTTAACGCAAAAAGATAAAATTAATTGGATTATAGTTGGTGATGGAAGAAAGCTAAATTGGGTTAAAGAACAAGTCAAATCAAGAAATTTAACGAATGTGCATTTTTTAGGAAGGCATCCAATTGAAAAAATGCCTGCTTTTTTTAAGATTGCAGATGTCATGCTCTTGACATTGAAAAAATCTCCTGTGTTTAATTTAACAGTTCCTGCAAAATTCCAAGCTTATCTTGCTTCAGGTAAAATTATTTTAGGAGCAATTAATGGTGAAGCTAATTCAATCATAAATAATAATGGTATAGGAAAGTCTTGTGAATCTGGAAATTTTTATAAACTTGCAGAAAATGCTATTTTTTTGAAAAGTCTAAAAAAAGAACAAAGAATTGAAATGGAAAAAAAATCAAAAAATTTATATTCATTAAATTATTCAAAAGATGTTTTGTTAAATAATCTAGAATTGTCCTTTAAAAATAATTGTAACATTGAATAGAATATTTGCCTTATTTCTTCTAATTGTCTTTTCTCCAATTTTCTTAATTGTCGCCTTAACTATTTTTATAGAGGATGGTTTTCCTGTTTTCTTCATTCAAAAAAGAGTTGGGATTAATTATACTTTTTTTCAGATTTACAAGTTTCGTAGTATGAAGAAAAATACTCCTAATGTTGCAACGCATCTATTAGACAATCCTGCTCAATATCTTCTTAACATTGGTGGTTTATTACGTAAGCTTAGTTTAGACGAATTACCCAACCTCATTAATATTTTTAAAGGGGAAATGGTGTTTGTTGGACCTAGGCCTGCTTTGTATAATCAAGATGATCTTATGACATTATGTGTAGCTGCTGGGGTAGATAAAATTAAACCTGGAATTACAGGTTGGGCACAGATAAATGGGAGGGATGAAATATCAATTGCTCAAAAAGTGCAATTAGAGCAAGAGTACCTGTATAAAAGAT
>Ga0247844_1003494_pt1 | contig 22881 bp, 48 predicted proteins | sample LaCtaG_FD_192421 | JGI IMG/M metagenome (GOLD analysis project Ga0247844, IMG submission 192421) | Freshwater microbial communities from meromictic Lake La Cruz, Castile-La Mancha, Spain - LaCruzMarch201714.5m_1 | ecosystem: Environmental > Aquatic > Freshwater > Lake | place: Spain: Castile-La... | reverse complement strand
CTTCAGGCTGTTCCGTATTTTTAAACTTGTTATAATTTCCATTATTATGGATAATTAAATAGTTTTTTGCTATGATTGAAAAATATGAAAATGCTTTACCTTTGTCAGGGTCTGTATATTTATGAATCTTTTCATTTAAGAAAGCAACTACTTCATGCTTTACATCTTCATACGGAACGTCAAAGTGATAAAACTTAAAAGTATGAATAATATTTTCAACTAACTTATCCAATGGATATTTAATCTTCTCTTCGTAAAGTTTATTACGCTCTATTTCATCTTCTAAAAGATTATACAGCAAAATAGCATTTTCAGTGTCTTTTGTAAAGTATTGTTTTGTCTTTGGCTTACGACCTCGAGTCTTTGGAGCTTCCGGTTCTATTGCTACTACAGCTTCGACAGTCACTTCACTAACTGTTTCTTGATTAAGTTCTAAATTCATATACTGATTCTACTGTTTTAGTTAAGTCCGAAGACAATTCTTTTATTTCTTTAAATACAAAACCCACTTCGTCGTCTGCTTCAAAAGCTCCACGAATGTCTAAGTCTTTTAATTGAGTTTCAGTATCTAATACCTTCTCACGTATTTCGTCTAGCTTATTCTGATAATATATTACAGTCTCTTCTAAGTCTTCGTTTTGATTAACGAGATTCCATATTCCATAACTCATAAATCCAATTACGGTTAGGAAGAAAATTATAATTAATGCTACCATATTATCCGAATATTTTATCAAATGCTGATTTCAAATTATCGTCAGCAACTGGATCATTAAACCCTCCTAATTTAGACTTTGCCTTTGTCGGAGCTACTTCTACTATTTGTGGAGCGTGAGCTAAATTGCCTTCAATTAAAGTAGCTAAATGATCGGCGTGGTGTAATAATATAGGCAAATCATTTTTCAATGAAAACTCAGGAGCTCCTCCCATTAAATACGACTCATTACCTTTTCCATAAAGACCGTCATGCAATTTAATTGCTAAATATTCATTTTCAGAAACTGCAATACCAAACTCTTGTAAAGTAAATAAACTTCTGTCTGGCACTTTCATGAAAGTTAATTTGTCACTGATTTTATAAATTTGTCCTCTCTTTACGTGCCAATCTGAATCGTTTGGAACATAATATTCGTGAATTCTAGAACCTACTTTACCTAAGTCGTGATTGATAGCTGCAAATACTACTTCTTCTAAAGTATATTTATGTGTAGCTGCTCCTGCTTCAGTCCATACCGAATACAAATTAATAGCTGTCTTTACAACTCTATTAACGTGATCGATATATCCTCCTGGAAAGCAGTTATGTCTAGTTGAATGTGAAGACGCTGGAGCTGTTAAAACTCTGTCAGACAATTCTTCATACATTTTAATTAACACTTCTTTGCGTGTACCAGAAATATATTTTTCAATATATTCCATTAACGCTTTCCATTGTAATTCTGTATCTTGTTTTCCCATAACTTATATTACTTGATCAATTAAACCTAACTCAACTGCTTTAGCTGCAGTCATATAATAATCTTTTCTACATGCTTTGCGCCAAAACTCTTCATCATGTTTAGTTTTTTGTGCCATCATTTTATAAAAATCTTCTTCTAACTCATCGATATGTTCTGCATTTGCTTTAATGTCGGCAGACTTACCAAATATATTAGCTGAAGCTTCGTGAACCATAATAGTGGTATTCTTTGAAGCAGCTCTTATTCCAGTACCACAACATAAAATCATTGCTCCTGCTGACATTGCTCTTCCTCTTGCAATTACATTAATTGGAACTTCAACTGATTCCATATAATCAATAATACCTAAAGCTTCATAAACATCTCCGCCATTGGAATTTAATAATACTGTAATTGGCTCTCCTTTTTTATCTTCAGGACGATGTGCTAATATCAATCTAACTTTTGAAATAAAGTCAAAGCAATTACCTAACATAATATCTCCATGTAAATAAATAACAGAGTCGGTAACACTAACGCCATAGTCAATTTCATTATAAAGATCTTTACTTGACTTTTCGTCTTTTTTATCTTCTACCTTTTTCTTTCTAGATTCAGGCTCATCGTCATACAAACCTTTGTAGACTGCATTGTTATTTATTTTAGTCATATTTTTTATTTATATACTTAATATATGTAATTAATATTAAGTAACCTAATTTTTCTTACATTAATTTTTTAAGCTGTCTATTAGCTTTAGATAGTGAACGCATTAACTCAGCTTTTTTGCCTTTACGAGTTTCATGAAACAGTTGTGCTTTTAATTTTTCAATGTCTTTACCCAAGGCATTATAAGCATCTGACTTTTCTTGTTTAGATAATTTTTTCTTTTCTTCTTTAGGTTCAATAACTGTAACAGGTAGCGTTCCTTTTAATGCAGGTTGCTCTTCTCCTTTATGATATACAGTGCCATCTGTGGATACAAACTCTTTCATAAATTTCCATCCTTTAGGTTTATCTGATTTAGGGATAGATGCTCTGACTACAGGCCCTTCACATACAGCAGCTACGCATCTCCAACAAATAACAGCATTAGCATCGTTTCCAACGGCTGTCCATGCATTGCAAATTTTCTCTCTATAATATTTGCCACCCGGTTCAGAGTTTTGGCAAATCATAAACCTACGACCCTCAATCATTCTAGTTGAGAATTTAGTCGCAGCGTATTGTGCTTTTACTTTTTCTACTTTTTTCATAACCTTTATTTTAATTAATATGTTTTAGAATTGTCTTCGTTATACAAATTCTCATTTGGAGTCTTTTTTATCGAACTTACCTTTCGAGCCTTATCAATTTCCTGACGTTTCAACTCCTTTAACTCCTCCTTATCTCTGGGCTGGGGTATTGTTATTACAGGCTCTTGCACAGGCTGTGACAGGGGTTGTTCTGAAGGCTGTTCGGCTATGTAATCCTCTATTATTGGGTCGGTATTTACAAAAAAGTCGGGCTCAATTGGAAATTCATCTTCTTCTGGAAAATTAATCTCCTTTTGAATTTCTTCTTCTGGTTTATTATCTTCTTTTGGCTTAGACATAAAGTTAAACGCTAATACCATACAAATTGCTAATGGATCAAATACAATAATAAAAAGAATAATTAGTATATTAACTACACTATCCATTTCTACATGTAATACTCTGGATATATAAGCTAAAGAACCTAATTCAGATGATATTTCATTTTTTAATCCTAATTGAGTTATTGCAACCTGCACCTTTGAAGACGAGTCGGAATATGCAATTACCTTTTTATTTAGTTCGTCAATGTCTTTATTTAATGTTTTAATAGTAGCATCCGTTTCCTTTGCTGACTTATCAGCTGAACGAGATGAACGGTTTGAAGTTACCAATTGAGTTGCTCTTAACTCTTGAGAATTTCTAATAGAAGTTAAATTGGCTAATTGAGTATTTTTAGATTCTAACTGACTTTTAAATGTCGCTGCTGAAGATTCAAAATACATCTTCTGAGTTGCTAGACTATCTGTTTGAGTTCGAGTTAAATCATATTTAGATTTAGTAGTTTGATATGCTCCAGATAAAAATCCATAAATACCAATTGAAGTAATTAAAGCAATGATAGTAATTGCAACCAATAAATAAGTTCTCAATGATTTATTTACAGTTGTCCAAAAGCGATATAAGAAAGAAGCGATTACTAATTTCGAAGCTTCTAAAGTTGAAGCCATAACAATCACAGCTACAGCCGCACCGGCAAATAATTTAGATAAGCCGACGATAGAAAAGAAAGCGGCACAACCCGCAAGGGAAAGTGCCACTAATCCTACAAATATCTTAAGAGCTAGTTTATTCATTAGGTTCTAATCCTAGACGTTCTACAACTGATTCAATTTCTTTAATAATTAAAGATAAGAATTGTACGGCTTCAGCACCGGATATATCCGCATTTGAAATTGATCGTTGCAATGTTTTTAATTTAGTAGCTTGAGCTTCTAATTTCCTTACGGTGTGTTCTTTGTATCTCATAAATTTATTTTTGTTTTTTGTTTGTTTTTTCTGAACGTTTGTATAATTATAAATAATATATATAATAATTAATAATAAATATTAATATAATAATATTATAATATATTAATTGGTGCCATGCAAAATTCTATAATTTAAAAGCGCCAACTCTTTACCTTTCGCTTCAATCATCACATCAACATCTAAACCAAAAGTATCAATATAATTGGTTACTAATACTGAGTGAGCTCTCGGATTAATTGTCGCGTCATTTTCATGAAGTGACTTTGACTCTGAATAATGAGCAACCGGTCTCACGTCTTTCCAAGTAGACATAGCCAATCTCAAAGCTTCTTCTGCTGACTGGCCGCCGTCATTAAATGTATGGTGATGATAATCAAACACAATTGGAATACCTACATGAGCATAAATCAATTCATGTAAATCTTTAACTGAATACATAGAAGCCTTGTCGTCATTCTCAATAGTCAAACGAGATCTTACTCCTTCAGATAGTCTAGCAAAATTCTTACACCACGTTTCAGCTGCACTATACTTATCTCCATAAGTCGCACCTACATGTATATTAATTTTATTATACGGAGTTCGAGAAAGCCCCATTAAGTCAAATAGCAAAGCATGCATTTCTAAGTCTTTAATAGTATTAATAACTACAGACTCTTTAGGAGATGCAAGTAAGTTAAATGGACCTGGATGAGTGGTAATGCGTATATTATTATCCTTGGCAAATTGTCCACAACGAGCTAAGACAGTTACTATCTCGTTATAGTCAGGGAACTGAGTTACATCTACTTTATTGCCCCATGGAAATAAGTCACTACCTAAACGAAAAAAGTGAATTCCATTTAGTAAATTCCATTCTAGAATCAATTCTAAATCTTTTGCATTGGCTAAAGCTAATTGAGAAGCATGGGCTAAGCCCTTCTCTTTCAATGTAACAGCTCTCATAGCCCTACCGGTAAGAATACCTTTCTTACCTAATGTCATGTTAATACATGCGTAACCTATATTTGTCATTGTATATTTTTTATTTAATTTAAGATAAGATAATCTATTGAATGTACCAAATTTAATTTGGCAATTCATTTACTTCATCTTCTACTAGCTCCGCTTCACTCACTTTGCGGCAGATGTAAGTAGTTTCGTTCTTACGCAATACAACATCACATTCCAATAGGGTTTTAATTCCATTGGCATCTTTAACTCTGTGTGATGGGCATTTCTTAATGACTTCTACTAAGCCATCTTCCCATTGTATAAATTCTCTGTGTATAGTAAACATAACTTAATTTATAGAAATTTTTTCACATCGCCCTAATAAGGTAAAGGCTTTACAATATTTTTGATGCTTAAACAGTTTAAATGCAATCTCTGAAAATTTATATGCAACCATGACACAGCCGTCCATAAACATTTCTGTAATGGCTTCATTTAAAAATTCTTGTGAATTGGAATTTAATATTATTCGATTGTTAACAATTAACACGTTAACTTTAGCATCTGGATTTATAGAACCAGTTATAATAGATGATAATCTATCTTTGAAATGTTCAATGTCAGTTTCGAAATCAGGATGCTCTTCATACTCTGGCTCTTCCGAACCTATGCCATAAGCATCTACACAAATTAAATCGTATAAGAATAGAATCTTTTCATCCTTTGGTAGACTCGCGAAAAAATCGTAGTCTTCTTGATCGATTATGTATTCGTTAAAATTCATACTCCTTCCCTTTAATAATTATCTTAGAGCAGAGCCAAGAAGGGTCTACTACTACTTTAATTTTATTAAAGATTTCCGGTTGATTGAAAAATCCACGCAATAACATTGATCTAACATCTAAATCTTTTTCTTGATTAGCAAAATTTAATTTTACTAAATCTTCCTCCTTCAATGCACTGCGAAGGAACGATATATAATCATTTGCCATATTTTTTCCAAATAGTGTTTAGTACTTCTGTAATTTCCTTTGTCAATGAATAACCGTCGTTAACATACTTAATACATACATATACAGTTAAATATTCATTAGACTTTTTATCGTCAATAGTATTGGATAATTTAGTTAGCTTAGCTAACACCTTAGCCTTAGTATCTCTGTCGTCATAACCTATAGAATCAAACTGCGCTGCTATGGACTCTTCTAAAAGAATTGATTCTACTGCTGACATTAGTTTATTGTCTTGCAATGGAATATTTCTTTCTGCTAAATTTCTTAGCGCGTCTGCAGCATCAGTTTGATCTAATAAACTTTTAATAAACTGCTCGAATGGAGCTGGTTTCATTAAGCGTCTTTTTTCTTGTAAGGCTTTCTAGGCTTAGCTGGTGCTAATACAGGAGCTGCTTTTGTTGGTTTAGTTTTACCAATTTTATTTTCTACTGGAGCTAAACGCTGAACTGCGCTCACAGCCGATGCCCTAGCTTTGTCTTTATAAGATTGCAACTCAGAACGTAAAGTTCTGATATAATCTTTATCAGCAATCTTTTCAGCTTCTATACGTTTTGTATGTGAGCGTAATAAATCATTAACTGATTCTTTAGTTGCAATTTCTTCCATTGCAATTTTTAATTTACTTCTTTGACCTAAGCCATAAATTGTCACTGCAATTAACGCAGCAACTGTTACGATTGTAATAATCATTTTGTTTTTGTTTTTTTGTTTATTTAAAGATAAAGAAAGTTACATCACCAGCCATATAATCTGTGCGACAAACTACCTTTGTGTATTTACTAACTAAATAATTCAGCCATTCTGCCATATCATGCACAATTAATTGATCAATAACTAAATAATTCAGCCATTCTGCCATATCATGCACAATTAATTGATCAATATCGGATTGGTTCATATCTGCAGGAAGACCTGTTAATAAATTAAATGCAACTCCGACATTGGCATTCTCATACATTTTATCAACTACTGATTTAGCATATTCAAACATATCAGGATGATCGTTTAAATTGAACAATCCTGAACCTAGCACCCAATCATGATTGGTAAGAGTGGTAGCAGTAAGAATATCATTACCAGATAGCTTATCTAATAACACAGGATACTTACGTTCTGCAACGTGTATCATATTTGCATTGAAATCTATACCTGAATAATTAATATCACTCTCAGGAAACATTCTACGAAGGTATCCATATAAGTCAGCACGCCCACACCCTACATCTAATACAGAATAATTAGGAGAATAAAATAACAGCAATGCTGAAAAAAGTAATTCTTGTTCGTTAGTGGACATCCATCCTGCAATTTCCGGAGCATTAAATAAATAATCTTCTGGAAACTCATCTAGGTTAGGAATTTGTGGAACTTCAATAGCATCATCCTTAAACTCTTCCGAGTTATTTAAATCTTCTAAAGATGCTCGTTCAAAGTCTTGAGACATTTGAGCTTCTTCCTCTGCAATTTTTTCTTCGTTTGATTCTTTTTTCGAACCGAAAAGATTTTTAAACATAACTTTCTAATTTATTAATAAATATCATATTCTTTTGTTTTTCGCGATTCTCTAACAGATTCTGTCTTTAATCGTCTAGCTTCTACTCGAGCAATTTTATCTTCCATATCCATTCCTTCAATTCGTAAAGGATGAGTTCTGTTTAAATTTTGATTGGACTTTGCTCCTACCTGTGCCAATTCCCAAGCTTTAATAGGATTGGTAGCAGGCAATAAACACCATTCAGCTAAAATGTCTTTTGGTTGCAACCCATCCTGCTCCTGCATAATGGTATAGTGAGTTTTACCAATGGCAGTTAAATATGCTCCTGGGTATTGCTTACATACCTTTTTCTTGTATTTTTCAATTAGTTTCTTCTCCTGTACTGACAGTTTATTCATGATATAATACTTTATATACGTTAATGGTTAAGATTGTTAAAGAGTGATATCATTAAGGTATCCGGATGAATAGAGCAGATGAGAGTGGTCATACCCATATAAGGAATAAGGAGCTGTTAAATGAGTAACTCTTTGTGTTGCAGTATACTCTCACTTTTTTGGGGCTGTATATTTAAACCCTATAAGTTCTGCAATACGATTTAATACCTTGGCATGCTCAGGATCTAACTTTGCATCAGTTTTAATATAATGCTCAATAATATCAAGTTCTATATCACCGAACTCGTCATTGTATAAAGGACGATAGAGGTTTGCATCAGTTTGCTTTTCCTTAACAATAAATTCTTTTAAAGCTATTAGCCTTAATTGCAAATCTGAATTACTAGATTCCTTTATAATATCTTCTATAGATTCCATTCCATCTATATTTGGTGGATAATAAGATGCTAAGTCATCCATGAGCTGTTTTAAAATTTCATCTTTCATACTATTAAGAGTTAATGATTACTGATAAATAAATTCCTGCATAAGATCCTATTACAGATCCTACTACATACCCTACCCATTGATGAAATGCATCTCCGGATTGAGCAATTTTTCTAATTACAAAAAAGTTCATTGAAGCAATTAAAAAATCTGCCAATGCAGCTTCATGATAATGCAACAAAGCAATTGCTCGATAATTTACACATATCAATGAATAAAGTACAATTTGTATTACTGCTAAAATAACAGCTTCTTTAATTTTAACTTTCATTATTCTTCAATTTTTAATTCTTGGTTAACAGTCTTAACCAAAAGAAAATCTTCTTTGGATTTCTTTTCAAGTGACGCTTTTTTAATTTCAGCATGCTGCTTACTAATAAAAGTTCCAATGACAGCATCGCCTTCTTTAAGTGCCCAACACGCTCCAAATTTTTCATTGGTAGTCGGCACAATACGGTATTTAGATTTTTTTGGCATCATAATTATTTTACGTTAACGATATCATTTCTGTGAACAAAACTTACTTTGGTTGCGTCTTTCTTCGCAGCAATTTTCAAAGCCAACTCCATTAAGTCGTCGAAATTGAATTCATAGGAAACATCTGTTACTCGACACAATTCTCCATCTACATAATAGAATAATTGTTCCTTGTTTAAAATAATTCCATAACTGCCGAATTTCACAGCATTTGTTTTAACTTGGTCTACCATATATTTATTTTTTAATTTCTATACTTAAAAATAATTAATTACTTTCATAAAACCAAATTTTCTTTTGGATATTTTAAGATTTCTTTCGGAGTGAATCTACAATCAGTAGAAACGCCAATCTTTTTGGAATTGGCGTGGTTAATGCAATGTATCCTTTTGAATTAAAGTATCCAAATGAATTACAGGCTGAATGGAATCTATTACTTCTATTTTTTTCTTTTTAATAAGCTTAACTGGTTCTGGTTTTTTAATTGTGTCTATTACAATTTCTTTTGGCTTTATATCAATAACAGCTACTTCACGAACTTCAGGAGTTTGAACATTAGCTGGCCGAGAACTTGCAAAAGCTACAATAATAAAAATAATTACAGGCATTGACAATAACATCAATCCTAAATAAAACAAAGAATTAAATTTTTTCATCGGATAGATTTTTAAATATATTTGCTAGCGAATGCTTAACATTGGAACGAATTTCCATTTCCATAGCCTCTCGACGCTTTTCAACTTCAATGTCAAACATTCTAATAATAGTTTCTAATGGCTTGCCCCAAATGCTAATATTATAAGAGTATTGATGATTGACGATTGTAATTAAATTTGACTCGATGATGATAAATAATTGATCATCATGGCTTTTAATATAGCGCTTACCTGATATAAGAGAAAGCAACAACACACTTGCTTCTTTGTGAATAAGAGCACGACAAACTGAAATACATTCTCTTTCATAATCAGACTTATCTTGAGCAGTAGTCTTATTCTTTGCAGCTTTAAGTGTTATAAGAGCTAGTTTTTGTACAAATCTTCTTGCTTTATGCATCATAACTTATAAATTAATAATGACGTGGAACAACTATTTCTACTTTTTGTCTAGGGTGCAGAGTATGCACAAATTTAATTAACTCATCAGTCTTAACATCAAAACTTAATTGAGTAATAGACAACTCTTGAATTGGCTTAGCATACTTACCGTGTCCAGGATTCAATTCATATTCTGAGTGATCATAATATGCTGCTGGCTTGTTATTATAGAATATGGTATCATTTTTTGTTGACCATTTTACAAATTCAGATTTACTGATAATTTCTTTATCAACTGAACAACTAGATAAAGCTATTGCAAGACCTGCAATCATTAATTGTGTTTTCATATCTTTTTATTTATACTTAAAAATAATATATTCTTTTGTAAGTACCAAATTAATTTAATAGCTCCAGTTAGATCAACGTATATGCCATCGCTGCCTTAATTATTCTCTCTTTCTTATCCTTTTAATTCCTGCACCTATTACCTTGGTGCTTATTACAGTGATACAGGGGTTATGTTTAAGTTAATAAACATACAAATCTTGCACTTAGAGAAGCTGGTTTACTATTAGTAGCGGGTGTTGGAATCGAACCAACCATCTTTGGGTTATGAGCCCAACAAGTTACCATTTCTCCGACCCGCTATATATTTGTGCTCCCGCATGGAATCGAACCAGGCACCTACTGATTATGAGTCAGTTGCTCTAACCGAATGAGCTACAGGAGCGATATTTAAAAGTACTCGGAGCGGGAATCGAACCCACACAGCCACAATGGCTACAGGATTTTAAGTCCTGCGTGTCTACCTATTCCACCATCCAAGCTTGGTGGGATCGCTATTTTTAAAGTAGGTGCTCTCCCACGAACTACTACCTTTTTCTGTTTATTGTCGTATTACAAAAGATAAACGTTATACAATCTCAACCTCCTTATAAATCCTTCCCGTGCACGAGACAAGAAACTGGGGAGATGTTGTTTCTACTTTTTCAGAGGCTTGGGTACCCTCCTTCACCGTTTAGCAGGTTGCAGCTGCACATTGGCGTACTCCGTACGGGAATCGAACCCGTGTTTCATCCGTGAAAGGGATGTGTCCTAACCCCTAGACGAACGGAGCATCTTTTAAAAGACTAACGCTTATGAAAGCCCTTAGACTTAACGTGTCTTTCAGGTTTACGTGTTTCTTCTTTTTTCTTAGTCTTCAAAGTGTCCATCCACTGCTTAAGACATTCTATATTTGCTTTCTTACTTCCCATACTTAAATATAATTAATTACTTTTTATAAACCAAATTTCCTTTTGGAAATTTAATATTTCTTTTGGTAGACCATTCAGGAATCGAACCTGAGACCTACGGTTTAGAAAACCGTTGCTCTATCCAGCTGAGCTAATGATCCGAGTTAGATTAACTTACCCAGTTATACTGTTTATTTAAAATATTCCTTGCATATTGATTAATGCAAGGTCTTCCAGTATTATACGCTCCAAACACCAAGCCCCAATTTTTATGCTTGTTATGTAACCTACGTAACAACTTCATAGAAATTTCTACATTTAAAGCAATGTCAGAACTTAGCTTACGATCTGACACTGATTTGCCGTTAATCATTTTTGCTGTCGCAGGCATTATTTGCATAGGACCTAACGCACCAGCATAAGATTTCTGTTTATGATTATACTTCAAATCTAATGGACCTTGATATCTCGTTTCTTGATAAGCTAGAGAAAACGCATAGGCTTCTGGAATGTCATATTTGTCTGCATACTTCTTAATAAAGAAATACATTTGTATTGATGGACTAGAATTAACAATCTCAGTCGTATCAACATTTCTCAAGTATGGATCACTATTAGTTGGATTGCATTTTTTATTTAAAGTTAAAATTCCAAATGCAATTACAATTAGCGTCGCTACTGTAATTATTTTTGTCTTCATACTTATTTAGGTTGGTTAGATGTAAGTACATTTCCATAGGCTTTAAATACTGACATTCCTACAGGCTCCGCATACATTTCAAAAGTGCCAGAAGTACGATCTAATATTAGCAACTCTCCACGATCCGTAACAGATACAGTACACTGTTTAGAATCTTTAACTACAATTTCTTTTACTACTGCTGGTTCATCACTTATTAATTTTTTAAGCGTTGGATAATAATATCCAAAACAAAAAGCTGATAAACATGATACTGTGAATAGTGTCCAATTTCCTATCGGTTTAAGGATCACTTTTGCTTTTAACCAAAATTGCTTCATAATTGTTTTTGTTTTAATTGTTAATAAATACTACTCTACTACTTCATCTAAATTTACTACTATTTTTTCTTTTGGTATAGTCCAAATATTCGCAAACTTTTCAGAACCATTTATTCCTATATGCACATACTTAGTGCCGTCGTGAATTGATTGTGCTTTATAAATCCACCGCTCTCCATTTTGTCTAAGCTCTATAATTTTACATACATAGTCGGCACTTAAAAAAGTAACTGTTACTGTATCTCCTACTTTAAAAGTAGGCTTTTTCATTTTCTCTGGAGGAGCTGTTTCTCTTTTCTTTTTAGCCATTATACAGTTCTTTTATTGCCATGGATAACCTTTACTGTCGGAAATCTTAAACTATAATTACCTGATTGGTTTTGAGTTTCTTCAAAATATTTAACGGTAATTACTTTATTAAGTATTTCATTTGGATTAGCTTTAAAGAACTCACGCTCTTCAATAGTAAATCCAGATCCAACAGATACTCTATTTCCTTTATGCTCAATTACCACATTGGATAAAACATCTTTTGTAATTTCCAATCCATTTTCAATCATTCTAAAAGGACCATATTCTAAATCAATTACTGTATACTCAGCGTCGTGAAATGACTTACACTTAAGCATATTTTTAGTGCGTTTACCTTCATAAACACGGTTTTTACGCAGGATCAATCCTTCCCAACCCTTATTATCCGCCTCCTTCATTAAGTCGGTAAAGTGGCCGGTTTCTGTGATGATATCCTGGTTAACCAACTCTAAATACTTCATACCCTTAATTAAATTACATAAAGCATGGTATCTTAAAGAATAACTGCTAGCTCCTATCTTATCTCTAAACTCTTGACCTGTAACAATGTCAAATATTAAATATTTAGGATTGTCAATAGTATGATCCTTCTTACGAATTTGTTTCATAATACCTTGAAAGTCATCTGACCCGTCTTTGTTAGTTAAACAAATTTCTCCGTCAAACACTACATCCTTCATTCCTAAGCTAGCAATTTCATCTTCAACCTTTTTAAGAGTTTCAAACTGATTGCCTTGACGAGACCAAAGTGATACTTTGCCATTTTCATCTACAATGCCTAAACATCTTACTCCATCTAATTTTCTAGACGCATACCAAGTGTCGGTTGTAAAATCAACTTCTACATCTTCAAATGGAGTTGCCAATGCAACGTCAAAGGTTGGAATTAAATTTGGAATAATTTTATTAATTAAACTATCACCCATTCTAATTTCCAAATCCTTACCGATAATCTTATAAATTAATTCAGCATACTCTTTATGTGTAGCACAAAATGAATTTACAATACCAATGGCATTATGACCAGTTACTTCTCGATTACGAAGATCATCTAACAATTCAAAAAGATTATATTCATATTCAGATACATCAAGTAATGTATTTAATTTCTTACAATTAGCTGGAGTTACATAATATTGGTAAAATGGATTATATGTATAATACAATACCTTTTTAATGAACTCATCATCTTTATACTTTTCCAAAATGACTTTTTTGTCATTTGTACTATTAGTTGAGTTAAGTTCATCAACTACCTTTTGTAACAATTTAAAATCCATATCTTATAATTTTTGTCTATACATTAAGATAAGTTATCCTTTTCAATGTACCAAATTTATTTTAAATATTTCCAAAAGAAATTTAAGGTTCAATTGAAATACGATCTTTCAAAAGACCGACAACCTCTTCAATGTGATAAGGACGAAATTCTTTTGACCCATCCATTCCTATATCCATTCGCTTACCCTGGCCAAGTATAGCATCTCCTTTTAAATGTTGATGCCCATGCAACATATGCACTCCCTTTCGCATTCCATTCCAAGAAATAATAGGATAATGACAAAGCACAAATTTATGTTCATTAACAGATAATTCTTCATAATGAGCTACGTGAGTAAATGCTGTGCGAATTCTAAACTTATCAGCTTCAATATGATGGTCATGGTTGCCTAAAATCAAAACTATATTTTTACATGCAATTTGATCGCGAAATGCATCAATGTTTTCAATTCCTCCAAATGACCAATCTCCTAAATGTATTAACCAATCGTCTTCTGCAACAACACTATTAATGTTGCTAACGATTGTTTCATTCATGATTTCTAATGTAGGAAAGTCTCGAGTAGCTGCTATTAGTGCAGCTGTATCTTCCGACTTCCAGCTAGTTACTCCTCTACAAATGTTTTTATGTCCATAGTGAGTATCTGAAGTGAACCAAATATTTTTAGCTGTTAATTTCATTTTCTGACTTCATCAAATTTACTGTGATATGCAACTTTAGCTCCAATTTAAAGATTCTTTTTATCATAGTACTCTAATTTAGTATCTTTATCCAACATAGATTCAAAGATATACATTAATCTTTTTGCACTTATACACTGTTGGTAAGTTTCTGAGGAGTTAATTACTTTCTCAACCCAGATAGCGATATCGCCATAATGTTTACTTGTTGCTGCCATTTTCTTTTTATTATACTTAAAAATAATTTATTCTTTTGAAAGTACCAAATTAATTCTTGATTATTCAAAAGAAAAAAATCTAATAAATCTATATGCGACGTACTATCGTGGCATATTCCAAATATATGCAACCACTCCATTATTAAGAATCTATAGTATGCGGAATGTTAACTCTAACACAATTTTGAGGCTTACGCACATTCATTCGATAGTTATTGATATAACCCATCATATTAGCGGATCCAATTGGATTAGCTGAATGAACTACAACGTCTATTAATTGTTTACCATTCATCCATTGCTCAACTAACCATTTGGTACAATCCATTCCTGTCTTTTCAGTAATGTTATTATAGTCTAATGTAAAGTTTGGAGAAACGTTATTGAAATACTCTTGCATTGCGGTATTTCCTAAATCATGGTCTAAAGAAATAACTTCGATGTTTTCAAAGCCATAGTCTTCAATAATAGCACAGAATTGTTCATAATTGCGAACGACTTTCCATTCGTGATCGATTGGAGAGCGTACGTCGTCTAAGTAAATTTTAATTTTTTTCATACCCTAAATATAGGGTAATCATTTGGAAGTACCAAATTTATTTTTTGATGGATCTTTCTCCTTTATGCTTGTCTATTTGATCAAGTATATTGTTTAGAAGTTTGGTTTTTATAAACCCTGCCATAGAGGCATTTTTGAGAGCACTGATTATTTGGAATATTAAAAATGGAGTTATGATAACTTCACTTAACCAATTGGTTCCGTGAAACCCTTTCTCTACCATTAGCGTAACAGTTAATATAACAACCCACGTAAATATATTTCTTAATACTTGAATGGCTTTGTAAGTCTTGAATCCTTCTCGTTTGACTCCAGCAATGATTCCAAAGAATCCATCCATGAACATAACGGCTATCACTGCCATGTATTGTTCTATATTGTTTGAAGTAACATCAAGCACATATGATAACATATATGCCGTTGAGGCTGATATAGCTGCTATTAGCCAGGAAAGTTTTGCACTAAACATGTATTATAATCTTAAGAAACGGTTATTATTAATACAAAACTTTTGTAATAATTTTATTATAAATATGGAGACTATTCAAAATCTTCTATATCAATAACTTTTATTTTTCTAGTCTTCCAATCGATATATAAGGTAAAGCCTCTTATAAGAATATTGTATTTATTGTACTGGCCTATAAGCATTACTTGACCATTATTTTGCTCTGATATAACTTCATAATGAGTCTTTCTTCTTTTAAACTTCATCTTGAATATTTTACCAACACAGTTTTTAGAATAGCTAGAAGACTTAACTGCTACAGTGTTTTTAATTTTATTAAGAACAACTTGCTCATCACACATACGAGTAATTTTATAAGAGTTAAATGACTCGACATATGGCTTTGGATCTATATAACTATAGATGGCAGTGGTTTGTGCTTGAAGTGTAGTGCTGATAACACTTAGAATAAATAATATTTTTTTCATAATTTTAATTTGATAAAGGCGCTTTAATTGTTGGGTGTGATTGATAGTTACTTAATTGGATATCTTCTTCTAATAAACATTTACAAAAGTTATCATCTTTAAATGCTTCAAATACTTTAATAGCATCTAATGGACCTTCACCACACTCACCGCCTTCGTATGGCCAAAATTCTGTGTTAATGTTTAGTGTTGGTAATTCAAATCCATCTCTACCAATCTGTTCTTTTGCTTGTACAATATGATTTATATATAAATGTACATCACCTAGATTTCCTATTAATTCATCAGGAACCATATTAACTGCTTTAGCAATGATTTCAAGTAGTAAACCATAAGAAGCTATATTGAATGGTAAACCTAAAAATGTATCTACTGAACGTTGATTCCACATTAAAGAGATTGCTCTGGTTGGGATATTGTAACTGTCAAGTAATCTATTCCATCCACTAACATCGCTTGGAAATATGTCTTTGTTCCAATTCGATTTGTTATATACATCCATCCGTTCTCGTTCACTCAACTCTCTTGTATAAACTTGAAATCCATAATGACAAGGTGGAAGAACCATTTGATCTATTTCTCCAACATTCCAAGCTGAAAACATTAATCGTCTACTGTCTGGATTCCCTTTAAGGTCATTGATTAGATTTTGGATTTGGTCTATATTTTCTTTTTCAACCCAACTAGCAACTACGTGGTTGTCTGAAAGTTGCTCATCTCTATAATTAACTTCATTTTCCCAACTTCTCCATTGCTTACCATAAATTGGACCTAACTCACCCCACTTCTTAGCAAACTCATCATCTGTTTTGATTTTGTTGATGAACTCTTCTTGTGTCATAATTTCATCACTATCAGCCTTAGTCCCAATAAAACCACCATTTACACTTGAAATTGGAAACCACTCTGAGTTAAATAAATACCTCTTATAAGCATCACCATCCCAAATATGACAACCATTATCCACTAAATATTTGATATTAGTATCTCCTCGTAAGAACCATAACAACTCAGTTACAATAGTTTTAAAAGGCATCTTCTTAGTTGTAAGTAAAGGAAAGCCATCACTCATTTTATGACGTATTTGTCTTCCAAAGATACTGATTGTTCCGCCATTTCTAGTTTCTTTTGTTACTCCATTATCTAAGATGTCTTGGAGTAGGCCTGTGTATTGTTTATCTAGTTTGTTCATTTTGCTTGTATTGTAGTAACATTAACTAACTCAGGTAGGTTACCTTCGGTTGATACTAATTTTTGGTATTTCTCATCTCCAACTACACCATCTATGGTCCATTCCGTTTTAATACCATTTTCGTATAGTGGTATTGAATATGTATTATCTAGGTTGTTCATAACTAAAATGGAGCGTGGATAATATCTTGCAATCGTTTGATCTCAGCAATTACATCATCACCTAATTCTATTTTGGACATCATTGATAAGTCCGTTACTTGAGAGTATAATATCTTGATTAACTCGTCTTTTGCGTCGTCTTTGTTCATAACTTTATTTGTTTATTTGTTTAAATTTAAAGTAAAAGGGCGGGAACTTTGTCCCGCCTCTTAAATCATCTTGACTTAGTTAACTGAAGTCGTGTCTACTGCTAATACTGAATCAGTGGCAACAGCAACTGTAGTGTCGCAAGCAACAGCACAAGAATCAACGTTAGTTGTTTCAGCAGCTGGAGCGTTTGAACTACAAGAAGCGAATAATGCAACTGCAGCGATAGCTAGAACGAAAATTGAATTTTTCATTTTTCTTTTTTTATTAATTGTTAAACATAAATATAAGGTACCTTTCTTATATCGTGGACCCGGAGAGACTCGAACTCTCTTCCAAACAAATACTCAATTTAACTCATTCACAAGCTTAGTGTTGTTTTTCTAAACAAACAAAATATGAAGTTACTATTTTGCCATTGTCACTTCTAATGGTGGAGAGTTCACTTTTATAGGTAGCACTCCTAACGAGACCTTCGCGTTCACTTCTTTTTAAATCCCATGAGTGATACGGGAGTGACTAAGCAGCTACTGCATATTCACCACTAACGAACGCCATAGCGTCTTCGAAAGTGAACGTCGATATTTCGTCGATTACTTTTTTATATAGGTGATTAAAGTGCTTCCAATACTAGCACTGCTTGCATCATTTCAAAGAGTCCCTTGCCTGTCAAAACCGGTCGGGCCCATATTACTAGTATAAATATAGTAATTCCTTATGAAACAACCAAATTAAATTAATAATTTGGATCTATTTCATCATCTTCAAAAAGAAGACCTTCATCCTCAGTTACATCTTCTTCAACCACTTCAGGCTCTTCAATTAAAGAGTTAGACATTGAAGGGATATTAATGATGTCGTCATCAGCTTCAGGAATGTAAGTTTCATCAATTTTATATTTCCTATAAAACAAACGAGTTAAATAAGTGTCAATACATTGATTCATTGCTACATCTACCTGAAGCTCTGAATATACTTTAGTGTCTTCACATAGAACATCGTATGTAAATTTCTTACCAATTGGACGAGCAAAGACTACCTTGCCTACCAATTTTCGCTCTCCAAAGCGTATCACTACGGGTTGGTTATTTGCGAATTTTCTTCTTTTAGATTGTCTTGCCATAATAATTATTCTGCGCTGTAAACGTCAATGATACGAGATTGAGAAACTGATTTTACTTCAAAGTCTTGAGGATAATCCTTAAACTTATCATGCACAATTGCTTCTGCGTCTGTAACTGACTCTGCTTTTACTAAATACATTTCTGATTTTTTCTTTACATGACCTTTGTCATTTGTAAATTCTAATTTTACTGTTGCTGTGTAATACATACTTTTTTTTATTTTATTTGTTAAACATATCAATGATTCCTTTGAATAATAAGATTATGATTAGAGTAATGATAACTGCTACCAATGGTAACCATAATGGAGCTGTTACCCACCACCAGGACCATTTAGCTACTTCACCCCAACCACCAAGCTTAAGTGTTAGAAATATAAGGAATAGAATTGTTCCTATACCAAAGCCTGCTGATGTTGTTTTGCTTTCTGCCATTTTATTTATTTTTCTATATTGTAAAGATAAGTTATTCTAATGTAAGTACCAAATTAAAAAGGAATTTCTTTTAAATAATCTTTCAAGCTTCTTGTAAACTGAATTTGAAATATTTCATGTAACCTTTCGTAGGTAGTATTTAATAATGTAGCTGCGTCATTTGGTATAAGAAATAATTCTCTATACATTGAATTTCTAATGTCTACTACAAATGCAAGAAGTAATCTAGATATTGTAACAGATTCGTCATTGCCTATTTGGTTTGCTGCTATTGACAGCATATCCATTAATAAATTAAGCTTACATATAATTTCTTCTCGCTTAGATAATTTATCGGTAGGATATACATTAGTAATTCGTTTAGGATCTTTAAGACGCTCTGCATAATACCTATCTAGCTGATACCACTTTGGATCTATTTCAATTCGAAATTCTATTTTAATTAACTTAGCAGCTTCTAATAAAGTAAACCGCTCAAGGTCTGTTAATACAGTTCTGTATGCTTCTAATGTCATAGGTTTTAAAGGGTTTTTATTCATTTCTTTAAAGAAATTACTCATTTCAATCCTGATACTATATACAATAAACTAACTAACGCTAAAGGAGATACATATCCTACGGAATTTGCTTCTCCAAACTTTTCAGTGATGTTGTTTTTATTTTTGTCATAAACTTCAACTTCACAATCAGGTGTCATATAACCACCAAACCTCGCGCCCATAATTACATGTAAATCAGTTTTGTCTTCTAAAGAAAAAGTTGATTTAGTGCCCATACCATTCTTAACTATTACAGTATACATATTTGGAAAGGTTAATTGAAACCCATTGCCAAAGCACTTAATTAATGGCTGATGATTTAGTATTTGCATTAGTTGTAATTGATGTTGTTAATTAGAGTTTGTACCTGACCTCTTTCAGTTGAGCGATAAAAAATTTCCATATTGTCTTCATCGATATAAGATTCGATCATTCCCTTTTCTTGAAGACATTCTAAGTGATAATCAGTTACAGCATATTTCATACTGTCGTCAAATTGATCGAAACTTAATTCTGGATTGTTTCTTTCTAAATAATTTTCCATTGCCATTACTTCAATAATTTCAATTAACAGCGTTTCAAATTTATTACGATCTTGAATTCCATATTCATTTAACATTTCCATATATTCTTCATATCCGAATATATACTGTTTCATGGACTCTACATAAATTACTACATCAATTGGCTTTGTCATATATGTTTTATTTATTGGTTACTGATTTAATGTGCTTGCAGGTTCTGTGATAATTAAATCCTACACAGCTGCATGAATTCCCACGCTTACTATCTATTACGACGTTATAGATATCTCCTTTAGATCCTAAAACTTTATGCATTGTCTTCGAAGCAATTTTTGTAGTTGCTGCTAAGCCTACAATTTCAATATCTGAAAATTTAGTTCCGTTTGGAACTTCTACCCAGCCCGGGCACACATACGTTTTATCTCGAAAAGACATTATTGTAAATGCTCCTGTCGGCATTACTTTATTAGCTGGTATTTTAATTTTCATATCATTAAGATAAGTTATTCTAATGAAAGTACCAAATTATTTTTTCCAATATTTAAAAGATTCTTCAATTTCTTTTGACACCGATCCTTTTGGAATATTAGGTTCAAATTTTCCATAAGGGTTATACCTCTCTGGTTTCTTTTGAGAAATTTCTTTTGTATGAACTACATTGATTAATTTTAAAATCTTTTGAGATTGACCAAATGATATTACCCTTTCGGTAACTTTCTCCGAAAGGAACCTATTTACTTTGTCTATACCAAACAATTCATATAGGTCCATTGCCTTAGTACCCATTTCTTCAAAAGTCGATTTATCGGCTTGGAATGCGAACCCTACTGCCAACCCATTTGACTTTGCTCCGCCCGAAACTCCAGGCTTCATTCCACGCATTGTACCAAAGCCGGCACGTGAACTCATTCGCTGAAATTCTTCTGCTTGTTTTTTATCTTTGATAACACAAACCTCATTTCCTGTCTTATGATGAATTACATGACCACCTGACCATTTTTCTTCTGTAGAACAGTTTATGCAGGTAGTTGCAGTTGGTAATACCTTAAGACGACCTTCTGGTATGGGAGTGTTACATGATGTGCAGTGCTTCATATCTTAATTTTATTTTGCATTACGGTAATACATTTAACGTCAGTACCGGTACCAACTCTGCGCTGATAAGATACTGTTTGATAATAGCCAGTTACCAATTTCATATGCTGGGTTATAGTATCAAAATCGATATTAACATAATCTGATACTTCTAAATACTTCAGGTAACTAACCTTAAGTGGATGATCCAAATCCAAAGCTCGCACCCAACGTTTAATTTGTCTTGTAGTTACAATAGAACCTGCAGGAGCTGTATTCTTAAGAAACTTTTCAAACTCCTCTATAAATTCTTTGTAGCGTGAATCCATTTTAATATCGCTTAGCTATTTGATTAATTAACTCAGCATCCTCCGCTGAGATTGTTAAGTATGCTCTTCTTATTTTAGTAAGATCATCCTCAAATAATTCTTGCATAAAGTATGCTCTTCTTATTTTAGTAAGATCATCCTCAAATAATTCTTGCATAACTGAGATAGGTTTTTCATATTCAGTATCTCGTTTAGTTAGATACCCATCTTCTTTCAACCAATCAACTAGTTGTTGTTTTTCTCGGTCTCTTAATTCTTGATAAACCTCTTCAAAATCTACATGTACACTTATGTATGGCATACTATTTATCGTTTAAAAGACTATCTACAAAGTCTTTGATGTTATACATTCCTACAATGAACCAAGCTATGGCTTCGGTCCAATCTCTGGTAATTAATGATGTTGCGATGCATCCTATTGATGTTATTGATGCTAATGCATTGAGTGTTTTCATATTTTCAGGTTTAAAGTTTTTGTACTTGCTCCATGATATCAGACACTTCTTCTTCAGACAAATATCCAATAACGTCATTGGTGACAGAAGTATCGTATGTTAAATTCCCATGCTTATCTAGCACAGCTAGTTCATATAGACCTTCTTTACCTCCATATGTAAATGAAGTGCGAACTACTGACACTCCATAACCATTATCAAACGATAATCTTGACATAATGCCGTCACCCATGGAGTGAGGCTTGAATTCTAAATCTTTAAATGTTTTCATATCTTTTTATTTATTTCTTTAAAATAAGTATTCCATTTGTATGTACCAAATTTAGTTTTAAATTAATGATACCGCTACTGTGATTATAGCTCCTAGGACCATCCCTAGTGCCAGAACCCAATACATTCGAGAGGCGACTAAATCAAGAGAATCCTCCCAACCCTTAATATACGCATAGCACTCGTCTGTGGAATGTTTGTCTCGAATATATTTATCTACTGCTTTTTCTAGTTTTGTCATATTATTTATTTTTATTTTTTAAGTGTTATTGATCCTCCCTTACTACAAGCACTGCAATAGTATCCAGCCCAAGTGCCATGATGTTTAACCTTCATTCCTCGCTGACTACAATTCGGGCAGTGCCCTTGCAGTGTAAATTGGTTCGTGGTCGCAATTCGATTCAGGCGCTCTGCGTTTCGTTGCATATAGTTCTTTTGCTGCGGTCCCTTATTTTGTGGTGCGGCTACGTTTTCCAAACGCGTCATACTTCTCTTTCCAATCGAGTAAATTCCATTGGAAGCTTTCACCGCTTGAAGCAGCATGGACATTTCCTCTACACTCA
>Ga0247844_1003491_pt1 | contig 22894 bp, 16 predicted proteins | sample LaCtaG_FD_192421 | JGI IMG/M metagenome (GOLD analysis project Ga0247844, IMG submission 192421) | Freshwater microbial communities from meromictic Lake La Cruz, Castile-La Mancha, Spain - LaCruzMarch201714.5m_1 | ecosystem: Environmental > Aquatic > Freshwater > Lake | place: Spain: Castile-La... | reverse complement strand
CATAAGATTTTTGGGACAAGAAATCCATTGTTGCATCAGGCAAACAATCTTTACAAGCTATAACACCACTTTTAAGCGTCTGATTGGCCACCCCCGATGAAAGTGCATTAAGATTATAAGTGGCTGTCAGTGGATTACCAAATTGTTGTGCAACGGATTCACCTTGTACTGTCACCTTTATTGTACCATTTACAGTATTGGCAGGCATACTTTCCAAGAAGCGGTGGTATTTGCCTCCTCCCCTACTTATAGTACCTCCAGTACCATGAAAAAAGTAAATATCCGCATTATTGTTTCTACCAATTTGAGACAAATCTTTTTCCGCTTTGTATAAATTCCACTTGCTGGAAATGGTTCCACCGTCTTTGTTGCTATCGCTATAACCAAGCATTACCTCTTGTTTATTTTTCAGCTTTGGCGCCCTGGACTTGGTAATTGGGTGTTTTAAAAATTTATCAAGTATCGCAGGGCCATTGTGTAAATCCTCAATAGTTTCCAACAGTGGTACAACCAAAATATTGGTATTGAGTAATTGTGTTTCTCTCATAAAGAAATAAACAACTAGTAAATCACTCAAATTACGAGTCATACTTACAATAAATGAACCTATACCATCTGTACCATATTGGTTGATATGATGCCTTACCACCCTGTAACAGTCCATTACATTATCCGCTTCTAGACCATAAGATACAGTAACATCTGTAACCAAAGCTGTGGTTTCCAGTATTTTATTTAACATTTTCAGACGTTTATCTTCGTCCCAATTTTCGAAATCGTAATCAACTTCGCCGTTGGCTTTTAAAATCTGAGATACAGCTTTATCGTGGTATGCGCTATTTTGACGAATGTCCAATTTGGCCAAATGAAACCCAAAGCATTTTACTGTTCTTTCAATAGGGAATAACAAATCTTCTGCTATACCAAACAATCCATTTTCCACCAGTACTTCACGCAATAGTTTGAGATCTGTTTCCAGTGCTAAACTTGATTTGTAATAAGATTGAGAATCAGCTATTTTCTCGGCAATAGTATTCTCTAATTGGAGCAACATCAAGCTTACATATTGTCGCCAAGGCTCATAAGGATTTCTGTTTAAGGCAACTTTAGCACCATCGCCTAAAGTTTTCGTTTTTTTTGCAATTGCTTCCGATAGCAAAAAAGGAACAGGGTTACTTACCGATGAAATAGAAAGGCGTGTAACCAAATTCATCAATTGTGCTTTGATAAGCGATAATGCTGTTTTGCGGTGTAACTGAAGTGTTTCTAATGTAATATTTGGTGTCACCAAAGGGTGTCCATCCCTATCGCCACCAACCCAACTGCCAAAGGTTATCTTGGGAAACACATCTGGATTCTTGATTTTTTTGGAACTTAATCCCAATTCGATCCAAGAGTTTTTTAGTTGCTGATCACTTTTTTCTAATACAATAGGAAAAATATTACTTAAATAATAGATGATATTGGCTCTTTCATCCTTAATATCGGGTTTTTCGAGGTAAATTTCACCTGTTCTCCACCATCTTTCGAGCAAATTAATAATTTTCTCTTTCAGTGCATACTGTTCCAAATTACTCAAAGAAGTGTTTTCTTTGTTCACCAATAAAAGATACAATTCGCGGTGAATTTCAATTACTGTTACCCTTTTGGCTTCGGTAGGATGTGCGGTAAGTACCGGAATTACATTGGTTTGTGAAATGGCTTGTAGCATATCATCTTCCGACACATTATTCTCTTTCCAATAATTAATGGCCTCGGCCCAAGAGCCTCTAACGGCAGTAATATTCTCGAGATTCTCCATTTTTCGGCGGTGCTGAGTGGCAGCATTTTCTTCCACCAAAGTCATCAACTGAAAATAAATACTCAAGGATTGTATCGTTTTGGCTATTGGAATATCATTGTACTCATCCAACACCAAATTAGAAGTATTTCTGATCAAAGGAATTAAATTGTGTTCATTTATACGTGACAACATTTCCACATAACATTCAATGATAAAATGTCTATCATTTGTTATTTTTTCAAACGTGCTAATACTTTGCATAAAAAATATTTAAATTGAAAATAATTATAAGCTGAATTAAATCAAAACAAGATTAAATTAATAAATTCAAGATTTATGTCCAAAGATACAATTAAATTTGACATGAACTGAGATGTTAAAGAAAAAAGGATATTTGGGCATGAAATCAATTAATCTGTTTTAATACAATTAGCATAAAAATGAAAGGTAAATTGATAGCAATTTTAATTACTCAAACGAATGCGACGGCCTGCCGATTGATTTCAAAATTGGGAGTTTAGATAAAGTTACTGATTTTGAAAATTGATAAGTCAAATCATAAGTTTTGTCTGCAGCTAAGTTAGGCACATTTACATGAATGACTAATTTTAAAGAGTCATTTGCTGGTATGTTATTTTGTAACGACTTGATATTAAAGGAAACAATACCGCTTTTGTAAAAAGCAGGCAAGTCGAAATTGGAGTTATGACGAAACTCCAAATGCACTTTACCATCGGTGTACACCTTGGCAGTATCTTTCACTAAATTGATTAAATGTAGTTGGTCATTAGCCAGATAGGTAAACTGAACATTTAAGAAATCGCTACCTACCCACATATCGTCTATTTGAATTGAATCATTACCAATACTGTCTTGCTGAGTAGTTTTAATATTGAGAATCTCCTTTGTTAAAACTGGATAAACATCGTTGAGTTTTATGCTATAATCATACAACGAATCAGATTTAGATTCTGAAATAATATTGAAATATGCAATAATTCTCTGTCCACTAATTGGTTTATAATTTGGAAAAATGGTGGATGAAACCCACATTTTTTGACTATTATCAAGTCTTAAATAGAAATTAGCGATGGAATCAGGGTTTTCAACCGTGGTTATGGCCATTTTATACACTAGCTCAGGCTCATCTACCTCTTTTTTACATGACGAAAAAAATGAAATAGCTGCAATTAGAACGAAAATTTTTAATGAAAGCTGCATTGTCATTATTTTTTAGATAAGTTACTACTCAAAACTCAAATAGGGTTGTATTTTTTTTATATCTTCCTCTTGTATCTCTGAAACAGTTCTCAACTCGTTGATATTTTTCAGTTTACCTTTATTTCTGCGCAATTCGTACACAGCCTTTGCTTGATAAAAATTAATATATGGATGGCTGTTCAATCGCTCTACACTGCAAATATTTACTTTTATTTTTTGAATCAATTCGGAATTTACTTTCACAAATGGAGCAATACGTTGATAGTTTTCTGCGCGCATACCATATATCTCTTTCAATTGCTCTACAGCCACAAAACCACCCAACACGCGCCTATAGTTGACAATTCCCTTTGCATAGCCACGCCCAATTCCCTTAATTTGCATGAGCATGGTGGTATCTGCCGAATTTAGCTCAACAATAATCTGTGGTTTTATCAACTTTTTCTGAATCGCAGAATCTGATTTTGAGACTTCTAAAGTTTTTATAACTATGTATGGTTCTAACTCTTTGAACTTTTGCGGTAAAATGCCATAGACTTTAGAAAAATCCAATGCAGTGCGAAACTTTCCACCTTTGGATCTGTATTTCAATATATTGCTGGCGGTATAAGACTTTAATCCAAGCCGAACAAATGAAGCTGAATCCAAACTATTGGGATCAAAATTAAATAGTTGATAACTATTATTGTACTTATTATCAAACTGCTGAGAGAAATTTTTATATTTACTTTCGTACTCTTTTTGCCGTTGTAATTTCAACAGACTATCTCTAGAAAATAAACTCTTTTTAAAATCATTCACTTCGGCAATGAAAGTCTGATTATAGTTGGGTTCACTGGTAAAAAACAGGGGTAAAACAACAGTAAAAATTTGAACAATTACTATTAATAATATCAAAACGATAATGCCAATACGCTGACCTTTATTAAAATAGAAAAACTCTTTCCACATATTTACAGGATAATTTTTACTTTATTGAACTGTATAGCGCTGGGAAATTTGTTCAATTTCCAATTTGCACATTTGTTCTAAAACGTCTAAATTAATGTCTGACATTTTTTTGAAATAGATACATGCCTTACCCATTTTATATTTACCCAAATGTGGGAGCAGGTGCTTACTGTGTTCCGAAGAAAGCAACAGATAGAGCGAAAATTCAGCTTTGCGTGGTGAAAAAGCGATAATAGGTGCCTCGCCCTCATGTCCGCTTGGATATTTATAATGATATTTCCCGAATCCAATGATGGTTGGCCCCCACATTTTAGGTTCATATCCAGACCATTGGCGCATTAAATCCACCAAATGTAGACTATCCGATTTTTTTTGTTCATGAACCACATATGTGCTCACAAATTCGGTTACTTCCATCAGCGTTTCTGCTGTTTTATTTTTAGCCATAATAATACAATTATATCAAAATTCGTAGAATAACAAACGTTTAACAAATCACATTCTAAGGTATATGGATTGTGGAATTAGTTTGAGTATGACACCAATTAACTTCCAACGCTTGGTTACATATACAATTTTACTTTTCATTTTAATTGCACTATTTATTTGATTGGCAGCCTTTTCAGTAGACGCAACCCAAAATAACCCATCGCCCTTTGCCATCCTGGTATCAACAAACCCAGGGCGTACATCGGTGACAAAAATTGGCAGTTTTAGTTTTGCTGCCCGTTGGCTCAAACCTTCCAAATAATTAATTTGGTACGCTTTGGAGGCATTGTATGCAGGTGCACTTCCATTTCCTCGCACACCAGCAATAGAACTTATTGCCACCAAATGTCCAAATTTTTGCTTTTCAAAATAGTTGAAAGCCCAATCAGCAATAGATGTAAAACCCATTACGTTTGTGAGAATTGTGCGGTGTTCTACATCAAAATCCAAATTCTGATTAATATCACCAGTTCCTGCACTTATTACGATTAAATCCACACCACCAAGTTCCAACACCAACTCATTTAATTTTACAATAGAGACTTGGGGATCAGACACATCAAAATCTTTTATAAAAAACTGCGTTGGATTATCATTTTTCAACTCTTGCAGCAGCTCCATCCGCCTACCCGTAATTCCTACATGGTAATTATGTTTCACCAATAACCTAGCTATTTCTTTCCCTATTCCGGAACTTGCTCCAATAATAATTGCTCGTTTCATGTGTCAAAAATTAAGCCCCCTTGCCCCCAAAGTGGGAACAGAGAGGTTTGTTAGAATATAATCATCTCGTTGTATGTCCTTTTTTGTTTGGACATGGGGGTTTCATCTGTATATAATTGATTATTTATTTGTCACATGAAACTCACAAAAAGTGGGAGCTCAATTTTGGTTACACATATCAATTACCATTTGAATAGGCAAAGAGGTTTTCTCAGACACTTCCAAAGTGCTCATTCCCAGCTTAAGGAAACGTTTTACAACACAATTCATAGTTTCACCTATTTCTACCAAATTATCTTCAGGGTCGTAAAAACGAATTGTTTTTTGTCCCCAAAGCTCTTCATTCACTTTGTGCAAATAGTTTAAGGAAAATTTCTCCAAATTCGACAGTAATTGTTCAAAATCATCTGTTTCAAAGCAAATTTCCAGATTTTTATTTCCTAATCTATCAAAGGTATTGCCTCGGTGTTTCGCTATGGTGTACTCCGATTTTAATTTCCACAAAGACAAACCGTTTTTGAAACCGATACAATTGCCGTAATCGACCTCAATAGTTTGAAGTAATACATCTTGATAAAACTGTTTCATTTTATCAAGATTATCAGCAATTATTACTGCCGAATGAAATTTTATTTCCATGGTATTCAAAATTAAAATAAGTTCTATCTGCTAAACTGTCCTTAATATTTTATCCATTTTTTTGCCTTTTGCCAATTCATCCACCAGTTTATCCAAATATCTGACCTGCTTTGTTAATTGATTTTCAATATCTTCAATGCGATATCCGCATATTAATCCACGAATTAAATGTGCATTAGGATGAAGTTGCGCCTTTGCAAAAAATACTTCAAAACTCACATTTTCATCAATCAGTGATTGTATATTTTTATCATCAAAACCTGTAAGCCATTCAATTACTTGATTCAGCTCTTGCACGGTTCTGCCTTTTTTCTCAATTTTATTTACATATAATGGATATACTACTGAAAATTTCAGATTTGCAATTTTGTTGTTATGTTCATTGGTTGGAGTCATGCTTACAATTTTTCAATAAGTTTATTGGCAAAAAAAATTCAAAAACATGAATAATGTTCTTCAAAAATAGTCAATTCATTTGAAACATCAAAAACTGATAACAAAATTGTGTTACATCATCACAATAAAAACAAAACGCCGAATGATAATCTCACTCGACGTTTTGTTTTAATCAATTATTTCAAAAATGAATAACCAGAATTAAATTGACAGTGTATGTAACACATTAATCAATTTTTCATTCACAGGTTTGTCATCTTTTATGGCTTTAATGAATGGTACATTTACAATTTCGTCGTTTACAATACCAATCATAATGCTTCGTTGTTCTTCCAAAAGTGCTTCAATTGCAGCTACGCCCATTCTGCTGGCCAAAATACGGTCGTACGCAGTAGGCGAACCACCACGTTGCAAGTGCCCTAAAATAGTAACACGTACATCATACTCCGGATAGCGTTCATGCATGTGTTGTGCCAAACTTGCAGCCCCACCAGTTATTTCACTTTCGGCTACAATTACAATGCTACTGTTTTTGGATTTACGGAATCCATTTTTTACCAACGCTTCAATTTGCTCCACATGCGTTTCACGCTCGGGAATAATGGCAGCCTCAGCACCCGAAGCCAAAGCACTATTGAGGGCCAAAAATCCTGCATCGCGTCCCATCACCTCAATAAAAAACAGTCTTTCGTGCGATGATGCCGTGTCACGAATTTTATCTACCGCCTCTACAATTGTGTTTAATGCAGTATCATAGCCAATTGTGGAGTCTGTTCCATAAAGGTCATTATCAATAGTACCTGGCAAACCAATAATTGGCACATTGTACTCTTGAGCAAAAATACGAGCACCAGTAAAAGTACCATCGCCACCAATTACTACAAGTGCATCAATTTCATGTTCCAACATATTGTCATAAGCCAACTTTCTACCTTCTGGTGTACGAAATTCAAGACAACGTGCAGATTTCAAGATAGTACCACCTTGCTGAATGATGTTACTCACATTTTGGGTTTGAAATTCTTTAATTTCACCAGTAATCAAACCTTTGTAACCTCTATAGATTGCTTTTACACGTATACCATTAAAAATTGCTGCACGTGTTACCGATCTAATTGCCGCATTCATACCAGGTGAGTCTCCTCCAGAAGTTAACACACCAATACATTTAATTTCGTATTTCATATTCATCTGATAAATAAGTTTTCTATTATTTTTAAGTTGAAACTTTTTTAATTTGAATTGCTTGCAAGTTCTTTGAGTTTATTGGCCACCTCTTCCATCAACCAGCTTGGAGTGGACGTAGCGCCACAAATTCCAATTTTTTTGGAAAAATCAATACTTAATGATGAAAGTTCGCTGGCCTCTGAAACAATATAAGTATTTGGATTTACACTTTTACTGTGGGCGAATAAAACTTTACCATTTGAACTTTTCTTGCCACTAACAAAAACAACAATATCATTTTGCTGTGCAAAGGTAGTAATATTTGGAATTCTATTAGCAACTTGTCGGCAAATTGTGTCAAAATAATCAAAATTTTCTTTATTCTCTGATTTTTCCGACATAATGTTTACCAGATTATTGAAACCTTCGAGTGATTTTGTGGTCTGTGAAAAGAAATGTATTTTTTTACTAAAATCAATTTTTGCTAAATCATTTTCATTTTCTATCACAATGGCCTTGTTGTCTGTTTGTCCCACCAAACCATTCACCTCAGCATGTCCTTTTTCGCCATAAATCACTATTTGGGCATCGGCATCTGGCAAAGCAGCATAAGTTTTTTTAATCCGAGATTGTAACCGTAAAACTACTGGACATGAGGCATCAATAAGTGTAATGTTGTTCTTTTCGGCCGTTTCGTAAGTACTTGGCGGTTCTCCATGTGCTCTAAGCAAAACTTTAACATCGTGTAGTTCGGCAAACTGCTCATGGTTAATGGTTATCAAGCCCAGTTTTGCAAGTCTATCTACCTCCTGCCCATTGTGTACAATATCTCCCAAACAATAAAGCACCTCACCTGTTTTAAGTTCCTCTTCGGCCTTGTTTATTGCATTTACTACCCCAAAGCAGAATCCAGATTTTTTGTCAATTTCTATGTTTACCATGTTTTAAGTATGTAGTTTTATCATTGACATACAACATTTGGTATATTTCATTTACCAATTGTTTATCTCAATGATTGAAAATTATTATATCGTCACTTAAAACGTTTTTTGGTTAAATAATGTTCGTATAATTTCACGCTGTTCTTCGCGCGTAATTGTTGAATTGTCTATTTCGATAGCGTCTGGCGCTTTTTTTAATGGACTTTCTGTTCTATTCATATCACTATGATCTCGCTCTTTCAAATTATCCAACACAGCTTGATAATCCACCATCTCTCCACTTGCCAACATTTCAGCCATGCGGCGTTGAGCTCGAATTTCGGGCGATGCTGTTAAAAACAGCTTTAATTCAGCCTGGGGAAAAACCACAGTGCCAATGTCTCTACCATCCATTACCACGCCTTTTGCTTGTCCCATTAATTGCTGCTGATGCACCAATTGCTTTCTTACAAATCCCAATGTACTTACCCTGCTCGCTCCTTTAGCTACTTGTAGGGTGCGAATTTCTTTTTCTACATTGACATTATTCAAATAAGTTTCAGAGTCACCATTTTCATTGGTTCGGAATTCAATGTTGATCTGACTGATAGCTTTTTCAAGACCTAGTGCATCAATTTCAGTTTCGGACATTAAATTGTTTTGCAAACAATAAAGTGAAACAGCACGGTACATTGCGCCAGTATCTACATAAATATACGATAATTCTTTGGCCAATTCTTTGGCAATCGTGCTTTTTCCACATGATGAAAACCCATCTACAGCCACAATAATTTTTTTCATGTGTAAATAATGTGCTAATTAAATAATATGCCAATGTGCCAATAATTTGGACAACAAAGATTTTATTCTTGAATGCGTAAAGCGTTAATTTTAACGCTGTTTGGTCTATTTTATGCATGAATGTTTCACGCATAAAAATTTGCCCAAACCCCAAACGGGTAAGCGGAAGTTTTGTTTGTTTATTACATACCACGGCAAATCCAATGCAATAGTATTTTCAGTATTGATGTTTGATGTTACAATTTATAATCACTCAAACTAGTATTGATAGAAAAATAATAGGCTTGATTACCTGTAAGAATTTGATTCATACCAAATCCGCACTGAAACTTAAACACTTTAATACCTGCGCCATAAGAAAACCCAGACATACTTTTAAATCCGTCGGAACGCAATTCCTCTTGCCTACGATGATTATAAGCCACCGTGGCATAAAAGTTTTTAGTGGGCACAAATTCAAATGCAATAACAGCATGTTTAGCCAATGTATTTAGCTTATCCATGGTGTTATCGTAAAAAGTGGGCTCCGTTTTTACATCGGTATTCTCCAGCAGTGATGTAGGCTGATTGGTAGATTCGTAGCTAAAATCCCACTGTTGCAAATTTTGCATTGTGATGGAAAACCTAAGTGGTGCATGTGTAAATTTCTTCGAAAACCCAAATTCAATATTCAATGGTAAAGGTTCAAGATGTTGCCCATAAACGTCGCTATAATACCCTTTTATTTGCGTACCCAAGTTTCTAATTGCAAAACCACATGTATATAATTTAGCATCATTTTTATACACAGCACCTGCATCCATAGCCACTCCATAGCTTGTGTACATTTCGTAATTTGAAAAGAGAGGTTTAAAAGTTGCGCCAACAAAAATATTTTTATTTATCTTTCTGGAATAAACAATGTTTAGGGCGTAGTCTTTGGCAGTAAAATCTCCTGTAGGTGTATTTATTTCGGTGTAACCTTTAAAACGTCCATAATCAACATACTGTATGCCAATACCAACAGTATTTAAGCTATCAATAGAACGTGCATAACCCACGGATCCAAAATTAATATCATCCACATAATTAGCTGAATTTAAACTTAGTACATGATGACAATTGGAATTCAACAGTGCTGGATTCTGCAATGAAAAACTAATATCATTGTCGGTCAACGATACGTTTGTGGAGCCCAAAGCAGCTAAATGAGAGGATGTTGGCAGTTCAAGAAATCTGTATACACCATTTCCTGCTTGCGGAAAGGTATAAACTGCAACAGATAAAAAAAGGTATAAAAATAAATGTGTTCGTGTCATTAAAAATTAGTTTTAAGAATTGCAAAATTAGGATTCTCTACAATTATAGAATGCATTTTGCTTTTGAGATTTGAACTTTGCCTATTTTTGAATAATGTGGTAGGACAAAAAACATTCAAAGATACATAGATTTTATTGTTCCAAAAGACAAAATGACTGAATAATTAATTAACTAAACGAATAAAAACTACAAAACAATATAAATGGGATAAACAGAAATGAGAAATATATCACATATACAAAAGCAACACTACAATTTAATGATTTATAAAACAACATATTAGAACACAAACACCTAAAATAGCCGCACAATAAATTTTTCAAAATAATTTTTTATTGCACAAAAAATTATCATCTCATTCCCTACATAAAAATCAAATGATGAGACTAGAATTAACAAGAAATGGCAAGCCATGCAGTATAAAATATATAATTTTTTCGAAAATAAATATACTACTATATCAAACTAAAAATTCTTTGTACCTTTGAGCGTTTTTTTAAGAAATTAAAAAAGGAAAATAAAACAGACAATAATCATTTTTCAACATTAAAATATTATAATAATCAAAACAAATTTTGATAAAAAACAGACCACATAAGCGGAATATTTTTAATTGTTTTGGTTATTACTTCAGATAAAATAATATGTGTATTCGCTTGCATACCTAAAAATTTGTCATCATTTATTAGGTTTATTTCTTTTGTTTTTGAGGTGTTAGAGTGAAAAACAAAATAACTATCAGATCCTTAACTAATATAGCATTTTACAATGCATTGCTTGCGAATGTCAAAGTCGGCAAGAAAAACTGTAAGTTTTTCACTTTGTGTTCTTTAAATATTTATCTGATTTTATTTTGTGTTTCTTTGTGTAAACTTTGTGAATCTTTGTGTCATAGCTATTACACTAAGAATCACAAAGTTTACTCACAAAGAAACTCAAAGTTAAAACTCTATCAACAAATAAAAAAACAGCTAATAGTCATCTAAAACTATAAGAAAAAGGACACAAAGAGAAAAACTTTCAGTTTTTCTTAATAGGTTTATATTCATCTAAATTGCTTTTAAGAATTATATTTGACATATCTATTATCTTATCCAGCCAATTAAATTAATGTAATAGTTGGTAAAATACTTCGGAAAAGTTTCATTCTGCTGATTTAAAGATGTAAAATAAAATTTAGGTATTCAAACGGATATATATAAAAAATTAATACAAACTACTAAAAAAACAGATGTAACGAACATGACAAAAATTAATCAATTTTTGACCCGAAAGGGAATGATTAAATTTTGTTTTGTGAGTTCCATGTGACAAATAAAAAATCAATTATAAACACATGAAAAGATTCAAATTACTAAACAACGTTTTCGGATGGGTGGCATTTGCTATCGCTGCGCTAACTTATTTGCTTACAATTGAACCAACTGCGAGCTTTTGGGATTGTGGTGAATTTATTTCCACGGCATTTAAGCTGGATGTAGGGCACCCTCCTGGCGCACCATTTTTTATGTTAACAGGTCATTTCTTTTCATTATTTGCCAAAGACATAACTCAAGTGGCAGTAATGGTCAACTCCATGTCGGCAATATGTAGTGCATTCACTATTTTATTTCTGTTTTGGACCATCACGCATATAGCTCACAAGGTTATAATTAATACGGATGAAGACTATACTTTAGGAAACGTAATAGCCATTTTAGGTTCTGGTATGGTGGGTGCGTTGGCATATACTTTTTCAGACACATTCTGGTTTTCGGCAGTAGAGGGCGAAGTTTACGCATACTCTTCATTATTTACAGCAATGGTTTTTTGGGCCATTCTTAAATGGGAAAGAGTTTACAAAGAAACTGGTTCGGATAAATGGCTGATTCTTATAGCTTATTTGATGGGTCTTTCTATTGGTGTCCATTTATTGAACTTGCTTGCCATACCAGCAATTGTTCTTGTTTATTATTTCAGAAACTTCAAACCATCAACACGTGGAATTATAATTGCAATGAGTATTTCATTGGCAATTCTAGGTTTTGTACTTTATGGTCTGATACCTGGTTTTGTGGAAGTTGCTAGTTGGTTCGAGCTTTTATTTGTCAACAAACTTGGTTTTGCATATAACACTGGTTTATATATTTATATCATTTTAACTGTGGGAATTATTGCTTGGGCAATATATGAATCCATGAGTCACAAAAGTATTTTGCGCACTTCAATTTCATTTGTTCTAGCAATTTCTATAGTTGGAATACCATTTTTGGGCAACCATATTTTCGTTGGTTTATTACTAATTATTGGTATGGCCGCCTATTTTTATTTCTTCAAAACAAAAATTGACTATCGTTGGATAAATACAATTTTGGTAATGGTGACAGTACTTTTAATTGGATATTCATCTTATGCAGTAATTGTAATTCGTTCGTCGGCCAAACCTACGATGGATCAAAACTCACCAGACAATGTATTTTCGTTGAAATACTATCTAAATCGTGAGCAATACGGCGACAGACCATTGTTTTATGGCCCTGTATATAATGCACCTGTAAAATTGAACATCGAAGGCAATATGTGTGTACCTGTTCAAAAGCAAGGTGAGGCGCAATACAGTCCAAAAGCAAAATCATCACCAACAGAAAAAGATGAATATGTAATTACTGGCTACAAAACGGATTATGTAATGGACGAAAAGTTCAATATGTTTTTCCCACGTATGTACAGCACTAGTCCACAACACATTGAAGCATATAAAACATGGGGACAAGTTAGTGGCGAATCGGTTACTTTTGATTATTGTGGTCAACAACGTACAGAGGTAAAACCTTCTTTTGGCGAAAATCTAAGATTTTTCTTTGATTACCAAGTTGAGTTTATGTACTGGAGATATTTTATGTGGAATTTTGTTGGTCGTCAAAACGACATACAAGGTTACGGTGAAATTGACAGAGGAAATTGGATAAGTGGCATTGGCTTTATTGACTACTTTTTAGTTGGTGATCAAACCAACCTTCCCGAAGAAATGGCACAAAACAAAGCCCGAAACACCTACTATTTATTGCCATTAATTCTAGGTATATTTGGATTGCTTTTTCTTATTTATGGTGGTGAAAAAGGCAAGCAAGGATTTTGGATTACAGCATTGTTGTTTTTCCTTACAGGATTGGCTATTGTTATCTATCTAAACCAAACACCATACCAACCACGTGAGCGAGATTATGCCTACGCTGGATCTTTTTACGCCTTCAGTATTTGGATTGGTTTGGGCGTAATTGGAATTATAAGATTGCTAGAAAAATATTTGCCTAAAACAATCACAGCTACCATTGTAACATTGGTTTGTTTAGGTGTACCTGCATTAATGGCGCAACAAAACTGGGACGACCATGACAGAAGCGACCGCTACACATGTCGTGACTTTGGAGGAAATTACATGGCATCATGTAAAGAAAATGCAATTATTTTTACCAATGGCGATAATGACACTTTCCCACTTTGGTACAATCAAGAAGTAGAAGGTTACAGAACAGATGTGCGTGTTTGCAACTTAAGTTACTTACAAACAGACTGGTACATCAACCAAATGAAACGTGGCGCATACAAATCGGCACCGCTACCAATATCTTGGCAACCAAAAGATTATGCAGCAGGCAAAAACGAAGTAATGTGGGTAGATTCCATGGTTCCAAGTTTTGACTTATCAGAAGCATATAAATTTGCTTTGAGTACCGATGCTCAAACCAAAAAAGATGGTGAAGCATTCTTACCTTCAAATCATCTAACTATACCAGTTAAAGCCCAAGAGGTTATAAGCAATGGTACACTTGCTGCAAGTAGAGCCAATGAAATTCTACCACAATTGAACATTAATGTAGGGAAACGTTTAACCAAAAGCGAACTCATGATCCTTGAAATGGTGAAAGAAAACAAATGGAAACGTCCAATCTACTTTGCTGTAACTGTAGGTGATGACAATTATCTGGGCATGAGCGACCATTTTGAATTAACAGGTATGGCGTATCAAATTTTACCTGTGGGCGAAAATGGAAAAGGGCCAGGTGTAAATGTAGATGAAATGTACACCAATATGATGACTAAATTCAGATATGGTGGCATAGAAAATCCAAAGGTTTACTTAGATGAAAATAACCTGCGTATGTGTCAAACGCATCGTATGATGTTTGCTCAACTTATTGGTGCACTGATTGCAAAAAATGACAAAAACAGAGCATTAAAAGCATTAGATTATTGTATGAAAGTGATACCGGGCAATACAGTTCGTCATGGTTACTCTTCCACACAGTTGGCAGACTACTATTATAAACTGGGACAATTTGAAAAAGGTAATACAATTATGGATGGCATTGCAAATGATTGTGTACAAAATTTAAATTGGTACACCAGCTTAAGTAGCTCACAACAGAACACTGTATCCAACAGAATAGGACACAATATGGCTGTATTAAATCAAGTATTGCGTATTTGCGACGAAGCAAAACAAAAGAAGTTACTTGACAAATACTTACCTACCTTTATGAAATACTCCCAAAGAGTACAAATGTAAATACGAACAATTAGTTGCAAATCACTTTGCAACTAATTGTTTTTTATATCGGTTTACAAATATCAATAATCAACACAACAAAAAATGAATGTTGACTTTCCACGCATATTAAGACCATTAATGGGTAAACTAACATGGCGCAAAAATCCATCTGAGAAGGTAATTTATCTTACCTTCGACGATGGACCTGTGCCAGAAGTGACCCCACAAGTACTTGACATCCTTGATGAAATGAACATTAAAGCCACTTTCTTCTGCGTGGGCGAAAATGTGTATAAATACCATGAAATTTACAACGAAATTCTTTCAAGAGGTCACAAAACAGGCAATCACACCTACAACCATATTGTGGGCGTTAAACACTCCGTAGAAACATACACAGAAAACATTCAAAAAGCTGCCAAACTTATCCACAGCAACTTGTTCAGACCTCCACACGGAAGAATTACTTTCAATCAAAAAAAAGCACTATACGCCGACTACGAAATTGTTATGTGGGATCTAATAACACATGATTATAATAAAAACATATCACCCACCACAATACTACAAAATATAAAGAAAAACTCCCGTAATGGCTCCATTGTAGTTTTTCACGATTCCATAAAAGCGCAGAAAAACATGTTTGCTGTATTGCCACAAGCCATAGAATTCTGGCAAAAACAAGGCTACAAGTTTGGCGTTTTATAAAAAATAAATTTATCCGTGAATTATAATTAAGTTAGAAATGCTATATCTTACTTGATATAATTGGAGTAAAATTAAAATATTGAAGATAAAAGGTTGTTGGCATAAAACTAAAAAAAGAATGAGAAAATTGATAACTATTACAATTATATTTGTTACATCAATTGGGTTTTGTCAAGTAAAAAGTCAAAACATAAAGGAGGTTAGTCAATTTTCATTAATTGAAGAAAGAAACCAAAACACACAAGACAAAATATCAGAGCTTCAGTCTGACATAGATCGAGTTGATAAATCAACAGAGAAAAACATATCTGATCTGAAAACAGAAACTAAAAGCGAACTTGATAAATACAAAACTGAAACTAAGGACTTAATTAATCTTTATGTTTTCTTCATTACAGTTGGACTTGTTTTAATAGGCTTTGCAGTGAATTTCTTTGGTAGCCAAGCAATAAAAATTAGAGTAGAAGAATTAATATTAGAGAAAGCTCAGAAACACATAGAGACTAAAATTATTGAAACTTTAAATAGTAAAATTACAAGTGATTTAATTGAGAATATTATCAAAAGTAAAAGTGAAGATGAAATTAATAAAATAATCTGCTCAATTCAAGATAAAGGGAATTCGGCAATTGATGAGTTTAAAACAAAAGGAGTTGAGATTATCAAATCAATGTTAGCAACTCCACCAAAAGTTGAGTATGAAAATGAAGAAGCAAACCTGACAGATGACGAAATAACCATTAAAAACAATAAACATCGAGCTAAAGAATTTTTTAATCTTGCTTATAGTTCTAGCGATCCAAGAATTCAAATCGAACTTTATAAGAATGTATTAGAGCTTGACCCAAACAATAAACATGCTATGAATAATATGGGTCTTAGCCATAATAATCTTAATGAACCAGAAGCGGCAATATTGCTATTAGACAAAGCAATCGCTATTGACCCTGACTATTATTACGCATATTCAAATAGAGCTCAAGCATATAATTTATTAGACAATTTTGACGAGGCAATTGCAGATGTAAATCGTACAATCGAAATTGAGCCAACATTTGAATATGCATATTCAATTAAAGGAAATGTATTGACAAAACAAGGATTGCTTACAGAGGCTGAAATTGAACTTAACAAAGCTATACAGATGAGCCCAAATTCAGCTGAAGCTCATTACAATATTGCCTTTTTTTATGAAGAACAAGGAAAATTCGAGAATTCATTGAAAAATTATTTGAGAGCAGAAGAGCTTGACTATTCAAATAAAGCGATGCTATATAACAATATGGCTGTACTTTATAGAAGACAATTACTTTTCGACAAGGCAATTGAATTTATTAACAAAGCAAAACAATATAATCCAAATTTCCCAAATCTTGATGGCACTTTGGCATTGATTTATGCAGATATGGGAGACGAAGAACAATTTTATTCCTATCTTAAAAAAGCATTGGAAAAAGGTTGTGCTGCATGGAAATACTTATCCGATTCCGGATTTGAAAAATATAGAAACACTCAAAGATTAAATATGTTATTAGGACCATATAAGAAAAAGTACTATGCCTAACACACGTCTATGCCCAATATCTGACTGTCGTGCATTTAGCAGCCTTTGCTCCCGCATCCACTTTGTCGGTTCCCGACAGTGTTGCGCCCGCAAGCCGCTAATTGGAATTGCCTCAATCCTTAATCGGCGAACATAAATAAAAGTAAAAACAAATTCTCTATCAACAGAATATCAGAAAATTATGGCATTAAGTTGGAACGAAATAAAAGACCGAGCATTACATTTCTCGAAAGAATGGGCTGACACTTCTAATGAAGAAGCAGACGCAAAACCATTTTTGATCGAGTTTTTTGAAGTGTTTGGAATTAGCCGAAAACGCGTATCTACTTTTGAACATAAAGTAAAAAAACTTGACGAAAGTAACGGTTACATTGACTTGCTTTGGAAAGGAACAATTCTGATTGAGATGAAAAGTAGAGGAAAAAACCTCGACAAAGCATACCAACAAGCCAAAGATTACACGCACGGACTAAAACAGCACGAATTGCCAAAATGCATTCTCGTTTGTGACTTCGAAACTTTTAGGCTTCATGATTTAGAATCGGCGGAAGGTAAATTTATTGAATTTAAACTTAAGGACTTGGTAGAATATGTTCGAGAGTTTGGCTACATGATTGGTTACAAAAAAAATGTGTATAAAGAGCAAGACCCTGCTAACATCAAAGCTGCCGAACTGATGGGAAAACTGCACGACCGCTTGAAAGAAATCGGTTACAGCGGACACCCACTGGAAGTTTATTTAGTACGAATTCTGTTTTGTTTGTTTGCCGAAGATACTACCATTTTCGAACCACAACAGTTTCAAAATTTTATAGAACAACGCACCAACGAAGACGGCAGCGATTTAGCAGCCCGACTTCAGGAATTGTTTCAGGTGTTGAACACAGCAAAGGTAAAACGGTTCAAGAATCTTGACGAGCAATTGAATGAATTTCCGTATGTAAACGGAAAACTATTTGAAGAAAACTTGCCGATGGCAAGTTTCGACAGTAAAATGCGCCAAGCGTTGTTGAATTGTTGTTATATTGATTGGAGCAAAATATCACCAGCAATTTTCGGCTCTATGTTTCAGAGCGTTATGAACCCTACCGAACGTCGTAACTTGGGAGCGCATTACACCAGCGAAACAAATATCCTGAAACTTATCAAACCGCTTTTCTTAGACGACCTTTGGAAAGAATTTGATAATATCAAAGACAATAAAAACAAACTTCCTGAATTCCATAAAAAACTTAGTGAACTTAAATTCCTCGACCCTGCTTGCGGTTGTGGAAACTTCCTCGTTATAACTTACCGAGAATTGCGACTTTTGGAATTGGAAATAATACGCACTCTGCATAAATATGGTCAGCAATTTATTGATATTCGCATGGCGCTTCTACTTGACGTGGACATGATGTGCGGAATTGAGTATGAGGAATTTCCTGCCCGTATTGCCGAAGTTGCCATGTGGCTTATTGACCACCAAATGAATATGATTGTAAATCATGAATTTGGAAATTATGAAATTAGGATACCACTAAATAAAGCTGCTAAAATTGTGCACGGCGATGCATTGAAAGTCAATTGGAATACACTCAAATTTTCAGACACGTTAACTGTATATGCCGAGCAGTTAAACTTTAAAGTGGTAGAAGAACCAATAGAAAAATATGGAACACTGAACGTTATAACCAAACAAGGTACAGAATTAAATAAAAACGCCGATTTTCCACAATCCATTGAATTAAATAAGATTAATTTTGATTATATTTTAGGAAATCCACCTTTTATAGGTTCCAAAATTATGTCTCAACCTCAACGAGATGCAGTTGTAAAAGAATTTGACAACATACAGGGTGCCGGAATTTTAGATTACGTAACGGCATGGTATATTAAAGCCGCGAAATATATTCAAAATAAAGATACAAAAGTTGCATTTGTATCAACAAATTCAATTGTTCAGGGTGAACAAACCAGCATTCTATGGGGGCAAATGCTAACCAAATACAATATTAAAATTCATTTCGCACACCGTACTTTTAAATGGAGCAACGAAGCCAGAGGTAACGCCGCCGTATATTGTGTAATCATCGGTTTCGCCAACTACGACACGAACAATAAGTCCATTTTTGAGTATGAAAATATAAAAGGCGAAGCCCACGAATTGAAAGTAAAAAATATCAATCCGTATTTGGTAGATGCTAAAGATATTTTGATATCCAAAAATTCAAATCCGATTTGTAAAGTTCCAAAAATGAGTTTTGGTAATATGCCTTTAGATGGTGGAAATTTATTATTATCGGACGAAGAAAAAAACGATTTTTTAATGAAAGAACCAAAAGCAGAAAAATTTATCAAACCATTGATTTCTGCTTATGAATTTCTAAATGGTGGTAAACGATGGTGTTTATGGCTTGTTGATGCTGAACCAAGCGAGCTAAATCAAATGCCAGAAGTTTTAAAGCGAGCTGCATTAGTAAAGAAATTCCGCTTAGAAAGCAAAGCACCTTCAACACAAAAGTTTGCTTCAACTCCAACTATATTTCGTGACAGAAATCGACCCGAATCTTTTATTGTTGTTCCGAGAGTTTCTTCCGAAAACAGAAAATACTTACCAATGGGATTTTTCGACTTAAATTCTATTGTTAGCGACACTTGTATGTCAATTCCGAACGGAACATTGTATCATTTTGGGATTTTAATGTCAGTTATGCATATGGCTTGGGTTAAAACAGTTTGTGGTCGTTTAAAAAGTGATTTTAGGTATTCTAAAGATATTGTTTTTAATAATTATCCTTGGCCTGAAAATCCAACTGAGAAGCAAATCAAATCAATTGAAGAAAAAGCACAAAAAATATTGGATGTCAGAGCTGAATTTCCTAAAAGCTCATTAGCAGAATTATACAATCCGCTAATAATGCCGCCTTCCTTAGTAAAAGCTCATAATGAATTAGACAAAGCAGTGGATTTGGCATACCGACCACAACAGTTTACGAACGAAGCGAATAGAATGGTTTACTTATTTGAACTATACGAAAAATATACCGCTGACTTATTTACGACAGTGAAAAAGAAGAAAAAGTGAGTTTTGATTTCGCCTAACTTAATCGCCCAAAAGCAAAAAAACAATGCACTATAAGTTAATGTTTATACCTATATTTGTCATTTCTATCAACCTTGTTTTACAAATAAGCAAGAAAAATTTAGAAATTAACAGCTACAAAAAGAAATAAGGCTTGGTAGTAATAAAATAAGTCACAACCCCAAAAAAAACTTTATAGAGATCAAAAAAAAGAAACTTGGATTACTTACAAGAATCCAAAACAGACAACTAAATTCGACCTTGAAAGCTCGGATTTTCAACTTACTAATTGATTAATTTTCAATAAAATATATGGTCGTTAATCTGAATAATCAATATACTCTATTTCGACAGTAAATGCACATTATTGTCAAAATATAGTTATATTTGCAGAAAATATATTCTTAAATGAGACAGACAGATTTACACATTCAAGAGCTGCAAGCTGAATTGGGAAATAAAGAATATTTTCAAGTAGGCGACTTAATTACATTCTATCAGTCTTTTGAACCAACCATAGCCAAATCAACTGTAAATTGGAGAATCTACACTTTAGTAAAAACAGGTAGTATAAAAAGAATCGGAAGAGGAAAATATAAATGTGGAAACGAAAATACTTTTACGCCTCAGATAACGTCAAAAGCACAAAAAATATACAGTTTCATGAAAACCAATTTTCCATATCTAAACTATATTATCTGGCACATTAGTGAAATAAACTCTATATCGCAACACCTAATCAACAAGGATACTTACTATGTAGAAGTTGAGAGAGATGCTATTGATGCAGTATTCGAACAACTTAGAGAAAAGTTTAAGTATGTACTAAGAGGTAAAACAAACGAAGATGTGTATTTTGGAGAAAGTGTAATAATAGTGCGGTCGTTGGTAACTGGCTCACCAACTCAATCAATAAATAAAGTTCCAACAACGACCATAGAAAAACTATTGGTTGATTTATTTGCAGATAAAGAGTTTGAATTTTTACAGGGATACGAGCTAACTCATATCTTCAATAATGCTTTTTCAAAATACACCATAAATATCGACAAACTTTTGAGATATGCTAGCAGAAAAGCAAAAAGAGAGCAAATTTCAGAATTTATTAAAACTATATAATGACAGCATTGTAAATTTACTGTCAAGATTATAACGAAAAAAAATGATTCAAGAAAAATGCACTTCAAGTGAGTGGATTACAGAAATAGCGAGAACTAAAAAAGCAGATAAGGGATTGGTTCAAAAGCTTATTCGTGCTTTAATATTATTAGAAGGATTAAGTGAATCAAATATTAAGTTTGTATTTAAAGGTGGAACTGCATTAATGTTGCTGCTCGGCAGCACTAAACGACTTTCAATTGACATCGATATTATTATTTCAGAGGTAGTGGAGAATCTTGAAGAAGTACTGTCCGAAATTGCGACAAAAAAAGGATTTATCCGCGCGGAAGAACAACACCGAAATGCAAATAGTGGAATTGAGAAAGCACATTACAAGTTTTATTTCCAAAACTCACTTAAAGCAAATGATGAAGAGTTTGTTCTACTCGACATTTTATTTGAAGATATTTATTATAACAATCTTGTTTCTACTCAAATACAGTCAACATTTGTATCGCATGATGGAGAAATTAAAGAAACAACAACTCCCGATTTCAATAACATTATGGGAGACAAGTTAACTGCTTTTGCTCCGAACACCACTGGAATTCCTTACTACAAAAAAGAAAAGCCAATGGGTCAAGAAATAATCAAACAACTGTATGACATTGGGAATATATTTGAGGAAATAGATGATGTAAATGTTGTAAATTCAGTATTTTCCTCTTTTGCCTTAGTTGAACTCCAATATCGAAATATGGGAGAAGATTTAAATCTCGTATTGGATGACATTATTGAGAATTGTATATCAATATCACTGAGACAACAAGTCGGAAACGCCAATTTCGAAGTACTACAATTAGGTTTAAAGCAGATTACAAGTTATATATTTTCAGAGTCTTACCACATTGAAAAGGCAACAGTACATGCAGCAAGAACAGCTTACTTAGTTGCATTAATGCAAACTGAAACAGTGATTGAACGGTACAGCTACAAAATAGATATGACAACATGGCAAATTGAGCTGCCCAACAATACAAAACTGAACAAACTAAAGAAAACAAATCCAGAAGCATTTTACTACTGGTTCAAGTATTTCTCTGTAAAAGTGAAACACCAAATAGACAAAACCGAACCGCCTAGAGCATAACCCGAAAAAAAATTTTCACAAACCCCTCACTATGCCCTCTTTTGGGTTTAGGTGGACAAATAAAAAACATCAAATGAAAGAGTCAATACTGCACTACATTTGGCAACAGAAATTATTTACCACTAACAATTTGGTAACAACTACTGGTCAAAAGCTAGAAATAATTGATGTGGGAAAATATAATTCCGATGCAGGACCCGATTTTTTCAATGCCAAAATAAAAATTGAAGATACTACGTGGGCAGGAAATGTAGAAATACATAACAATGCTTCAGATTGGAACAAACATCAGCATCAAACCAACAAAAATTACGATAACATAATTTTGCATGTGGTGGCAAATGCTGATGTTCAAATATGCCGACAGGATGGTGTTATCATTCCACA